>Ga0316198_10000213_pt1 | contig 27936 bp, 24 predicted proteins | sample OudBieAanoxic_MG_FD_204935 | JGI IMG/M metagenome (GOLD analysis project Ga0316198, IMG submission 204935) | Coastal sediment microbial communities from Oude Bieten Haven, Netherlands - site A anoxic | ecosystem: Environmental > Aquatic > Marine > Coastal > Sediment | place: Netherlands... | reverse complement strand
CGGTGTTCATCGACCAGAAGGCGCATCAACTCTGCCACCGCAATGCTGGGGTGGGTATCGTTGAGCTGGAAACAGTGTTTGTCACTGAGAGCGTCAAAATCATTGCCGTTCAGACGGATCCAGCGGCGTAACACATCCTTGAGGCTGGCCGACGCCAGTAGATACTGCTGGCGCAGGCGCAGCTCTTTGCCGTTTTCGCTGGCGTCGTTGGGATACAGCACCATGGTGATGTGTTCGGCGTCGTTCTTCGATTCCACCGCCTGTGCATAATCGCCGGCGTTAAAATCATCCAGGTCGAACTCGTCGGTTGACGTTGCTTTCCACAGGCGCAGGCTGTTGACGGTATCATTGCCATAACCGGGAATCGGTATGTCATAGGGTACTGCCAGCACGTCATGGGTGGCGACCCAGCGTACCCGGCGTTCGCCGTTTTCATCATCGAAGGCCTCGGTACGCCCGCCGAAGTGAATGCGTTGCGTGTATTCGGGTCGTTCAAGTTCCCAGGGATTGCCGTCGCGCAGCCAGTGGTCCGGTTCCTCCAGCTGGTAGCCGTTAATAAGCTCCTGACGAAACATACCGTACTCGTAGCGCAGTCCGTAGCCCAGCACCGGTAACTGCAGGGTGGCACAGCTGTCGAGGAAACAGGCGGCCAGTCGCCCGAGACCACCGTTACCCAGTCCGGCATCGTGTTCGGCTTCTGCTACTTCCTCCAGTTCAATGCCATAGTCGTAGAGTACACTGGCGACTTCGTCGGTAATGCCCAGGTTGAGCAAGGCATTACCGAGCGCCCGGCCCATCAGGAATTCCAGCGACAGATAACAGGTGCGCCGCGCGTTGCCTTCTTCATAGGCGAAGCGGGTGTTTTTCCAGCGTTCCATCAGCCGGTCGCGCACGGTATAGGCGAGTGCTTCGTACAGGTAGTGGTCGGTACAGTGTTGCTTGTCGCGGCCCAGCGTACGGTTATAGTAGCGCAGGAAATCTTCATCGATGGTTTTCTCATCCATGGCCAGCGGCGGCAGGTCCGTCAGCTTTGGGTGGGGGGTGAACACATTGGGAGTGCGATTTGACATGGCAAATAAACCTTCAAGGGTTCGGTTGAACGTTGCTGCGGGGCATCCCCAACAAAGCTGTACTGATTAGCAGGGCGCGAAAGTCACAGCTTGAAAATCGGGCGAGGTTGCTTGCTCTCGTAGTAGGGCATCATTCTCGGAACCAGCGCCCCCAGCGCCCGCTTGCGGTTCTCGGGTGCCGGATGGGTGCTCAAAAACTGTGGTTGCCGGCTTCCGCCACCCACTTTCCCCATTTTCTCCCATAGTGTTACCGCGGCCCGTGGATCGTAGCCCGCCTTGGCAGCCAGCTCGATACCGATACGATCAGCCTCGGTTTCCGCAGTGCGGTTGTTGGGTAGTTTGATCGCCAGCAACGCGGCAGCGGCGGCACCGGACATCGCGATTCCGGGACGGTCAGACGCCACGCCCACGGCAGCGACGCCTACCGAGGTCGCCATGCTGACCGACATTTTCTCAGCCTGGTGATTGGCGAGTGCATGTGCGATTTCGTGCCCCATGACCTGGGCAATTTCGTCATCGGTTGTCTGGACCTTCTCAATGAGGCCGGTGTATATCGCCATTTTGCCACCGGCCATGCACCAGGCGTTGACTACCTCGGGGTCATCGATTACCTTGATGCTCCAGTCCCATCGGGACGTTGCCGGCCGCATTTTTACCGCCTGTGCCACCAGTCGTTCGGTTATTTCTGTTACGCGCTTTGTCAACACCGGGTCATTGTCAACCTTGCCCTCTTCGCTGAGGGGTTTGAGTGTCTGTGCGTAAGCTTCCTTGGAGGCGCTTATGGCCGTTTCTTCCGACACCAGCATGAGTTGCCGGCGGCCAGTCGGACTGGTAGCGCAGGCAACAAGCAGCAGGCTGATAAGCGCTAGGATGGTGAACCGTTTCATGCGTATGTCCGTTGTGTTGGGAGGAGTGCCGGTGTGATCCGCTGAATTCTAGAGTATCAGGGACAGTCTATCTAGTGTACTGTTTCAGATAGATTGACGATTTTAGCATGTCGCTAAGCGGCTAGCTGCCAGGCGCGTTTTGAAGGAGTACTATCGGTTTACGGGCGCATCGACCATATCCCGGGTGATCTCGAGTACCTGCTGGCCATTCTGTTCCCGCACCAGCCCTGTGGCCATGGGATCGAATTCCAGGCGCTTGATAATGTTTCCGAACACTTCCCGCAGCGCCCGGGCACCCAGGCGATTCTCCTTGGCGGCTCTTTCGGCGATGAGCGCAACGGCCTCTTCGGTGATCGTGAGCGTGATTCCGGAGTGTTTGAAATAGCCCACGGCGATGGGCCAGATAGCACCTGGAATGTCTTTGAATATCTTTACCAGGTCAGGAACGCTGAAATCGCGCAGCATGATGGTGCTGTCGAAGCGTGACAGGAATTGCGGGGTCATGCCGTAGTCGAAAATGTCCTCCTGCGTGAGGTGGTTGCCGAAGTCGAATATGAAGCGTCGCTTCATAGTGCCATCGGCTTGCGGCACCAGTTTCCAGAAACTGTCGGTGCCTGATGTTTCGCTGGCGCGGTTATAAACCTGGTCGTACAGTTCCTCGAAGGCACCACCGGCGACAAACAGGATATGCCTGGTATTCACAGGGGTGGTCAGCGTATGCCAGTTGCCTGCCTCGAAGTAGGGGATTTCAACCTGGACGTCTTCGTTCTCCATCAGGGTGAGCAGACTGTCCTGGGCGACGATGCCTTTGACATTAGGTTCACCGCCGACCACCGCCCGGATCTTGTCGACTTCATCGACGCAGACTATGCCGTGTGCGACGTAGTCCCGCATGGTCTCGAGCGTTGCCTTATCGCCGAGGTTTTTTGCCGCCTGTTGAGCGAGCCGGTCCATCACGACATTCGTCTGTTTGCCGCGACTGGCCAGGTCCGCCACCAGGTTGGCGTTGATACGGATGATGGTGGCGAATTTTTCGAATCCCTGCGCGCTGGAAAAAAACCGTTCTGCAGCCTGCATAATGGTGGTTTTACCGGTGCCTGAATTGCCGATCATGAGCACGTTGCCGACGGAATGCTCGATGAAGTGCTTGTAGATGGCAACCGACATGTCCTGAAGCGCTTTTTCCTGCCCGATCACAGTTTCGCTCAGGATTGTGAATATATCCCTGGGTGTCATCGGCGGCCCCGAATTCCTGCCGGCATCAGCTGGCGCTGCCAAGCCAGAACGTCATGTCCTTGTCGAGGAATTCCCGCCAGGACATGTAGTGTGTACCGTCGCAGGAAAACGTCAGGCTTAGCAGTCCATTGAAAATGTTTATTGAAGCCGCGCGCAGGTAGAGCGTTTCATCCGCAGTGCGCAACTTGCGCATACTGTCCAAAATATCGCTGACTTTCTTCTTGGGTATCAGCGCCTGTTCGGGGTAGGGGCAACGCGGGTAGAGCAGGCAGACATCCGGGTCACACAGCGCTTCGTGGTCGAGGAAGCGGTAACGGTACGGATCTTTAACCAGCCACATGGTGACACGGCTGCTGGAAAAGTGGATCACGCCCTGGAACATGCCGCGCTCGGTCAGTAGTTCCTCGAGGATGGCGCAGGCCGAGTCCATATTGCGGTCCATCAGGCTCTCGATCCGGCACTGCTGGAATACGGTGCCGCGAATCGCCGGGTCACCCTTGATCTGCAGCCAGTCGCTGCATTCCTCGTAGAGTTCGGCGGTCACCGGCAGGTCGCGCAAGTCGAAATCGGCCGCCAGGTAGCCGAGTGTTTCGCTGTTCCTGCGTACCAGCTGCAGAGCCGTCAGTGATGGCCGGTTGGAACGCCGGCTGAGATAGGCATCGGACAGCAGAAATCCCCAGGCCGGGACCGCCTCGCGCATATACGGGCGTTGGGAGCGATCACGGCCGTAATGTTCGGGGAGCAGGCCACCGGTGCTGACGTTGTCACTGATCTGTATACCGTTGCTGTCCAGTACATACAGGAACAGGCAGTGCGGCACCTCCCGGAAGTGGTCGGTGAGTTCGATGTCAAGTGCTTCGCGTTGACCCCACACTGCCGCGCACTTGCCAGCCAGTCGCGCCAGTGGCGCGGACAACATCTCCGCCAGCTCCACCCGCTGTCGATGGATGGCATCTTTCAAGGTCTCGTTCATACGCGCAAGTCTAAGCGTTGCCGGTTTATCGGTCTATGAGTAATTGTCGACACAGCGCAGGATGCGACGGCGGTTCAAAAAAACCGGCGATCGCGGCTGATCACCCACCGTTGCAGGGGTTGGCCCGGTGGCGCAGACCGTTGCGGCCGCACAAAACGGCGCATCGCTGACTTTGCAGCTTAACGAATATTCGGAATGGGGTTAAGATGGGGCTTGGGAGTCTTAACGCGTAGCCGTCTTTGTATGAAAAAACTGAAGCACGAAGCAGAACTGGTCAAGGAAGCTATTCGCGCCGGTGTGGAATACGGTGAGGGCCGTGGTGTGGTCGAATTCGAGCCGACCGATTCGGCGAATGAGAAAATCGAATACATCTACAGACTGCTGGTTCACGATAAAGTGATACAACCCCTGCCCGAAGAACAGGTCTCGCAAAGGGCCATGAGACACAGACTGGCTATGTGGATATCGCGGCAGTTGCCGAAAGATCATCCGCTTCTGAAATAGGGTTTGGCGCTTCAGGCGTTGGACAGTCTGCGGGCTGTGGTCAGAGACAGGAAACAATGAAGCCGATCAGATTCTTTCGCCATGTAGCTTGTGAATCGCCGGGCTATTTTGGCACCCTGCTGGAACAACACGGTGTTCCTTTTCATGTGGTCTGTCTCGATGATGGAGTCAGCGTACCTCTGGATACGAGTGACGTGGCCGCGCTGGTTGTTATGGGAGGTCCGGGTAACGTCAATGAACCCACCGGCTGGATGCAGCAGGAACTGGAGCTCATTCAGCGGGCGGCTGATACGGGTGTGCCGGTGCTGGGCATCTGTCTCGGAGCGCAGTTGATCAGTAAAGCGCTCGGCGGTGAGGTCTACCGCGGCGAGAGCCTGGAAGTGGGCTGGCACGAAGTGGAGCGGATCGCGGATGTATCATCATCCGCGCACGGCTGGTTCAACGGCCTGCCACCGCGATTCGAGGTCTTTCAGTGGCACGAGCATACCTTTTCACTGCCGCCAGGTGCTGAGGCGCTGGCGCGCAGCGCCTGCGTCGAACAGCAGGCATTCGTGATCGGCAACATGCTGGCCATGCAGTTCCACCTCGAGTTGACGCCCGAATCCATCAGCGGGCTGGTAAAGCGATACCCGGACGACCTCAAGGACGTGTCGGACTGTGTTCAGAGTGCCGAAGCCATCACCACTGATCTGGGCGTACGGACCCGACGCCTCTACCGGGTCGCGGATGTGGTATTCGGTCGCTGGGTGGCGATGGTCAAAGACCAGCAAACCACCTGAGTTCTGCGCTGCCGTGCAATCAGCGGGTCGATTCGAGGACAAGGAATCCATCGGGCGCCAGACTTGTCGCCAGCATCACTTCATTGATGTCCTGGTGCTCGGACCAGCTGCCGCTATCCCGGTGTGCGGTGTTTCGCCAGAATGCCTCGATTTCGTCACGCAGGGGCGCATACTGCATGATCGCTTCCAGCTGCGCGCGCAGCCTGGCGCTGGTCGAAGAACGCCCCCTGTCACTATTGGCCAGTCGCCACATGTGCTCGGCAGCATGCAAGCCTATTGCCAGGCCGAGTTCCCGAAAAGCCAGACGGTATTCCAGCGGCAGTTCTAACTCACTGCTTTTTGCGTAGTGCTGCAGCCCGGCGAGCGACGCATCCAGCAGGTCTTCGACAAGGTTCTGTTCCGCGGCTGTCCCCTCATCGCGCAATTGTGCTACACGGTAGGCATCGATAAGCAGGCCGCCGAGGCCGAGCGGATCGGCGGTCGCCCATTCACCGCGCCTGACCATCGCGGCAAACTGGCGGGTCTCGTCCTGCAGGTCCGGTTTCGCAGCCGCCTGCGGCAGCGCGGCCGCGGTGGAACGAAGCTGGAGGATGGTTATGTACCCGTCCAGCGGGTCATGCTGTCCCATGGCGTTTACCAGTGGGCGGGTCAGGTCGATGCTCATTTTCCAGTACATTCTGCGTGGCGCCCAGCGGGCGGCCGGCAGGTAGGTAAATGTTGCGAATGCGGTAGCGGCGAGCTCGCGTGCCCACAGATTGTATTGTGCCCGTCGCGTCGAGCGCGACAGCTGATCGAGGGCGTGCATCCACTTGGTCAGGTAGTGGAAGTACTGGCCGTCGCGGTCCCACTCCAGTCGCTCATTGACGGGCTCGGCTGGAGTACGTTCGGCCAGCTGTTTGCCAATGCGGAGGCCGCCCCGTGTCGGGTGGACCGCAGCCTCACGTTCTCCCAGCCCGCTGATCCAGCCGTTGCGCGGGTCATCGTGCCGATGTCGCCCCAGCGTGCCATGGACCTGATCGACCAGCCGCAGCGCGAGTTCCCGGAAGCGATTGTTCCCCGTCATTCGTGCCAGGCCGAGGAAGTTACAGACTGCGAAGGCATCGGTCCACAGATAGCGGCGGCCGCTTTGCCCGCTGTCAAGCGCGCTGCGCTGCGCGAAGTCCAACATGAGCTCCATGGCCTCTCTGCTACGCGAATCCTGCATGTTTATGGACTCCTGTTGGGCGTTTGCAGCCGTTGACGAGAATGAAATCAGCAGCATGATCAGGCAGTGACATGCCCCCGTTTGAACCGGTTTTAAAAAAACCATGTCAGCTCCTGTGCGCAATGGGCAGTATACGCAACACAGGTCGCCGCTGTGCAAACGCCCTGTAGCTGCCAATCTGTTCGATACAGTACACTATAATGGGTAGACAGGGATTGACATGCTGCATCCGGTTTTTGCAGGCGGGAGGCACTTGCGCGAAACCGAAGGTGCCTTCAGAACGAAAATCCTGAACAGGAGCTGAGACATGAGCGAGACCACGACTTTGACGCCACCGGAGCTGCAGTTGTTGACGCCGCCGGCTGCGGTCACGGCACCGGCCAGGGAGGAAGCCGCCCGCATGGTACCGGTGACGGATGAACAGCGTGGAAAACTTGAAAAGAAAGTGCAGGAGTTTATCGACGTTGTCGTCAGTGTCGATGTTAACAGCGACGCTTTCAAGGAGAAGGTGAGTGCTATCCACACGCTGGGCAACGCAGAGATTCGCGAAGCCGCGAACATGTCCAGTCGCATGCTGGAGCGGCCGGTAAGGGCGATGAATGAGGGGTTGTTTGATGAGAATTCAACGGTAGGTCGATCACTGATCGAGTTGAGGCAGACGGTTGAAGAACTGGATCCCTCGCGTCACGGAGACCTGCTTTCAGCAAAGAAGCTGCTCGGCTTTATTCCCTTTGGCAACAGGCTGGGAAACTACTTTCACCAGTATCAGTCTGCCCAGAGCCAACTCAACGCCATTCTTGAGTCCCTGTATAACGGTCAGGATGAATTGCGCAAGGACAACGCGGCCATCGAAACCGAAAAGGTGCGTCTCTGGGATACCATGGGTATGCTCGAACAGTATGCCTATGTCGGCAGACAGATCGACGCAGCCCTGGAGGCGCGCATCGCTGAAATCGAGGCGCAGCATCCGGAGAAGGCGCGTGTCGTCAAAGAGGAAATGCTGTTCTATGTGAGGCAAAAGGTTCAGGATCTGCTGACCCAGCTGGCCGTCAGTGTGCAGGGTTATCTGTCGCTGGATATGGTACGCAAGAACAACCTGGAACTGATCAAAGGGGTTGACCGTGCCAGCACCACAACTGTTTCAGCGTTGCGCACCGCGGTAATCGTGGCCCAGGCCCTGAGCAATCAGAAACTGGTGCTGGATCAGGTCACTGCGCTGAACACCACCACCAGTGACATGATTGCCGGTACTGCTCGAATGATGAAGCAGCAGGCAGCGGACACCGGGCGACAGGCGTCCGCTTCAAGCGTGGAAGTCGACAAGTTGAAAGCGGCATTCTCGGATATCTACACCAGCATGGATATGATGGCCGAGTACAAGGTCAAGGCTCTCGATAATATGCGGAAAACGGTGGGCTCACTGAGCGATGAATTAGAAAAATCAAAGACTTACCTGGACCGCATACGCAAGGAAGAAGCCGCTGCCGGGATCGCGCAGGCCAGGCTCCTGCCGTCCGATGAAGTACGCATCTAACTGGTACCACATTGCCACGCTTATAAAAACGGCGGGCGGGCAAACTTGTCCTTGATAAAGCGCCCGTGAATCAACAGGCTCTCCGCGTCCCTGTCAAAGTAACTGCGGGTCAGGTCGGCAAGGGCGTGATCGAGCACGTGCAGTTGTTCCTGCAAGGCCTGCTCCGCGCTCCGGCCATCACGAAGTTGCTCGGTGCGTGCCAGTTGTGACGGCAGTTGCAGGTAGTTGTTGATGGTGTCGGGGAGGTAGTCGAAGGCGATCTTGCGGACTTCGAAGGGTTTGATATCGAACAGCTCGGCACTGCTGTCGCTGTGTTCAATCAGAAAGGCAAGTTTTTCCTCAATACGCTGAAGTGTCGTCAGGGTATCCTGCCCGGCCCGTTGCCGCAGGCTTTCATGTAGTGGCTCGAGTTGCCGGCGCCAGGACTCCAGCTCCGCTGACTCGTGTGTCTCTTGACCGAGTGCGTCGTTAATTTCCTTGTCAAGCGTTTCGATGGACACCTCGCGCAAGGTGTTTTGCAGGCGCTGCAGTTCGCCCGTCAGACGTTCATATGGCCGCGCCTGCTGAGGGCCGATAGTTTCGGGCAGCGCCAGTAACTGCTGCAGCAGACGTGGCAGAGACGGCAGCGCGGAAGTCCAAACCGAGTGGACGTCGGCGGGTAAGGCATTGCTTTTTTCAATGCGTGCTGCGAGCAGCTTCAAGTCGTCGAATGCGTCCTGTGCCCGGTCAGCGAGTTGCGGGTCAAGGCGACGATGGGCCTTCCTTACCAGCTTGCCAATGCGTTTTAATTCTCGCCGCAGGTGTCTGGAAACCGGTGGTATGGGCAATTCGGCCGCGGCTGGCAGAAACAGCCATAGCGCCAGATAGACCCAAAAGCTCAGGGAAAAGGAAATCAGCACCGATACCAGCACACCCAGGCGGACCCACTTGACGTTGGTGCCCAGGTAGTCAGCTACACCGGCACAGACACCACCCAGGCGGCGGCGGCGCAGGTTGCGTTGCAGCGTTGTTCTTGAGCTCTTTGTGTCTTGCAATATCCACCTGCCAGGGCTTGGACAGCACAGATGTGTGCCTCAGAATGCTGTTAACACAAGGATCCGCACCGAATTTACTGCCCGAGCTGTCAGCGGAACTGGCAGCGATGCGAATCTATCCGGTAATATGGGCCACTATGAATGTTATCGAAGCCCTGAATCAACGTAAATCCACACGGGCATTCTTGCACCGGGATGTGGATAAAGCGATCGTTGAAGAAATTCTGTATGCGGCCAGACAGGCACCCTCCGGTGCAAACACGCAGCCGTGGCAGGTGGGGGTGGTGTCGGGTGAGAAAAAACGCGCACTGGAGCAAAGAATCGAAGCGGCATTCCATGACGGTGTCGAGGCGAAAATGGATTATTTCTACTATCCGACCGAATGGTCGGAACCCTATAAGTCGCGTCGCGTCGCCTGCGGTCTGCAGCTCTACACCGCCTTACAGATCGAACGCGAGGATAAGCAACGCCGCCGCGATCAGTGGGCGGCAAACTATCGCGCTTTCGATGCACCAGTTGCGCTGTTCTTTTTCATGGATGCCGGCCTGCAAACCGGCTCATTTGTGGATTACGGCATGTTCCTGCAGTCGCTGATGCTGGCGGCCGTGGACAAGGGGCTGGCAACTTGTCCCCAGGCCGCACTCGCCGAATACCCCCTGATTGTGAAACAGGAGCTTGGCTACCCCGAAAACAGCATACTGATATGCGGTATGGCGCTGGGTTATGAAAATCGTGACGCTGCGATTAACCGATACAGGGTACCGCGCGTTGAAGTCTCTGCCTTCGCACGGTTCTTTGACTGAAAACGGACAGGCTCTCTAACCGACGTCTGCTGCAAAAAGCCGCATGGAGACAATGATGAGGCGGGTAACATGGGCTCTGAGAAAATACCTCTGCAACAGGGCGTTTATCCCCTGATTGGCCCTGACGAGCCGGAACCGGTTGGCGTGTTCAACGCGTGCGGGCAGGCGAAGCTGTTGCTGGTAGGTGATCATGTCAGCAACAGAATTCCCAGGGCGCTGGACAAGCTTGGGCTGGAAGATACGGTGCTTAATACACACGTGGCCTATGATATCGGTGCGCGCAAGCTGATTAGCCATCTTAGCCAGCACCTCGATGCGCCGGCCCTGCTGGCTGCTTATTCGCGCCTGGTGATAGACCTGAACCGCAGTCTTGAAGACGCTTCCGTTATTCCGGAAGTCAGCGACGGTATCCCGATTCCAGGCAACCAGGGCCTGTCGCAGCAGGACAGGGCGCAGCGGATTCATTGCTTTTACACGCCCTACCGGGCTGCCATCGACAGCATGCTGCATCGCTATCGTAAGCGCGGCATCTTCCCGGCCTTTATCTCTATCCACAGTTTTACTCCACAGCTGGCGGACATGCAGCGACGCCCCTGGCACATCGGCCTGATGTGGGACAAGGATCCGCGCATCCCGGTACCGCTGATGGCGCGTCTGCGCGCCCATCCGCAGTCTGTCAATGTCGGCGATAACCAGCCGTATTCAGGAAAGCATGCCGCGGATTACACCATTGATCACCACGCCGAGACAGGCGGTCTGCCGCACGTCTCGATTGAAACACGCCAGGACCTCATCGATACAGAACAGGGCGCGGAATACTGGGCCAGCATCCTTGATGAAGCACTGCGCGATATTCTCGCCGACCCGGATCTCTACCGGCTTTGGGAGCGATGATGGTCTGCGCCCGGCAACCGTCTGCCTGGTCCCTGTCGATAGATAATGTAGTTCCAGGATCAGGCAGTGAACTCAAGTATTAAACACTTCGTTCGCCATGACCTCGGGTGTGGCTGTCCGGACGAGGTTTTCGAGACCATCGATGTTCAGTATGCGCCTTCCGGCTTCGCAGGGTTGCCGGGGGATTGCCTGATTGTCATCGGTACGCGACTGCTCGTTTTGTTGATCGTCACAGTACACTGGCCGGAGGTATCTCGAAATCTTGAAAGCCTGGTAAATCGGGGGCGTGAGCTGCGCGATGGCGGAGGTTTTAATCGCTTCAGAATTGTCCTTGCCACCCCGGAGCCCACAGCCGCACAGGCGGCGCTGATGGAACAGTTTGGCGACTTGCCATCATTGGATGACAGGGTGCACCTGCATATTATCGCGGCTGACGGATTACCGGCGGCGCTGCACCCGCGCCGAGTAAACCGATGAGAAAGGTTGTTTCACCGGGCAGCGGGCATACGAGCTGCTGTGTATCGAGCAACATGCCGATCCCGTGCCAGGCCCGTTAACCGTCCACTCCCTGTTCGATCCATTTGCGAATCCGGTTGGAATCGCCATAGGGTGTCAACTTGCCGAAGGAGTTGAGCAGGACAATGACCAGGGGTTGATCGGCAATCTCGGCTTGCATGACGAGGCAGCGTCCGGCCTCGTTGATATAGCCGGTCTTGCTCAGTTTGATTGCCCATGACTTGTTTTTCAGCAGGCGATTGGTATTGCCGAACTTGAGTTCACCGCGCCCTTTGTAGGGGCGCACAGCGATGGTCCGGGTGGTGGTGGCTTCACGGATCAAAGGATAGGTCTGCGCGGCGCGAACCATTTTCACAATATCCCGGGCCGAGGCGACGTTACCGGCATCCAGTCCGGCAGGGTCCGCGAAGCGACTGTCATGCATACCCAGTACCCCGGCCTTGTCGTTCATTGCCTCTACAAAGGCCTCTTTACCCCCCGGGTAGGTGCGGGCGAGGGCATTCGAGGCGCGGTTTTCCGATGCCATGAGCGCCAGGCGGATCAGTTCTTCGCGGGTCAGTGTTGCCCCGTACTTGAGACGTGACCCGGTGAGCCGCAGCAGATCGCGATCATCCTTGGTGACAGTGATTTTCTCCTGCAGATCAAGCGCGCTGTCGAGAATGACCATGGCGGTCATCAGCTTGGTGATGGAGGCGATGGGCCGGGCTTCGTTTACCTGCTTGGCGTAGACTATATTGCCGCTTTGATCCTCGACCAGCACGGAAGCGGATCGTAGTTTCAGTTTTTCTGCATTCAGCGCCTGCCAGAGCCCGGATACCGCGGATTGTTGGGGCTGAGTGTCTGCTTCCAGCCTGGCGAGCTGCAGCGGGGGCTCTCCGGAGAGCGCGGCCCCAGTCCAGACCGCGGTAAACAGAGCGCAGGTAAAGAGTAGGTTTTTCATAGACAAAGCGCCAATAAATTATTTTGCGTTTAACTTTGACTCAGTTATGCTTCAAATGCAAACCGTTATTGTGGTATTTCGTCAGAAAGGGGTGGTTTCTTTACCGGTCGCTGCTGATTGCGCTCAGCCCAACAGTCCGTACACCGGTTTCCGGTTTGAATAAATCCTCCCGGTTTTCGCGTTTCACTTCTATGCCACTGGGCTCCAGTGTCTCGATCAGGCGTTCCCACAAGCCATCGCTGGCGGAATCGAAGATTGATTCCGAATCACCCGCTGCCAGATGCCAGCTGCCACGTACGAGTTCCGCGGCGAGCTGCCCCGCTGACCAGCTGGAATAGCCCAGAAAAAGTCGTAATTCGCTGTCGGGGGTTTTGCGTTCGAGCGCGTGCTCGAGTGCTTCGCGATGGGCACTGAAGTAGATGTCGCCGGTAATCTGATGCGCCTGACGCGTGACATCGCCGTTTCGCATCAACATGAATACCCGATGGGTTCCCAGCGGGCCGCCGAAGAACAGGGTGTGCTTGCTGGCTTCTACCTTGTCGATATTCTCGACCGCATCGGATAGCTGAAGATTGAACCTGTGATTAATGATCAGGCCCACACTGCCATTTTTGTTGTGTTGCAGCAGCAGGATAACGGTGCGGCCGAAATAGGGGGCGTGAAGACTACGTTGTGCAACCAGGAACATGCCGGCGGCAGGTGTGTCCTCCTGCGAAGCTGCGACCATGGCCTGGGTCGGTACACTGCCCTGGGAATCGCACAGGCCCCGGGTCACCCCGGTAAGCGGCAGGATGCCCAGGCAAACAATCAGCAGTGCAGTAAGGCCGCGCATGGAGCCGATCTCCGTGGTCGACAGATATTCTGCCTCTCCCAACAAGGGTAGGCGAAGCCTGGCGTTAACGCCAATGGCACCTGCCGTTAAGCGGACCGCGTGGTGTCGCAGGCAAGCCGAATCCCGTGCCGTATTAGGCGCTTGGGTTTAGACGGTTTTAGAGGCGGGATTGCGGGCGTCCGCGCGCCGCAGAGACGCCGTTACTGGCCGAAGAAATTCAAATCTGTTTTAACACGCTGCATGAACAGCACCCAGACGGCCCCCCTGTCCGTCCCCCCGTCATCATCGAGCGGGGCGCCTGGCATGATATCCCTTACACCGTCGCCATCCAGGTCCCTGATATCGGCGATCGCGCTGCCGAACTGATCGCCGTCGGAAAGATTTCCGTCGAAATTATTTCCGCTGGATAGCTTTGTTTCTGACCTGACCTCGCCATTGTTATCCATGAACAGGATCCAGGTCGCGCCCCGATCCTGGCCGCCGTCATCGTCCCCCGGTGCACCCACCGCAAGTTCAGTGACGCCATCTTCGTCCAGGTCGCCGATGCTGGCTACCGCTGTGCCAAAGCGGTCACCATCATCCAGTTCTCCATTGAATTCTCCCCTGTTGTGGGAGATTTTCTGGTTTGAGTTGACGGTGCCGTCCGTATTCATGAACAGAATCCACACGGCACCACGATCCGAGCCGCCATCATCGTCCTGATTCGCCCCCACAGCCAGGTCGTTTACATCATCGCCGTTGAGATCACCGATACCGGCCACAGCGCTGCCGAAACGGTCGTCGCTGTTGAGGTTGCCGTCAAAGTTGCCCTCGGTGCTGGAGATCTTCTGCAGCGTTTTCACAGTGCCGTCGTTGTCCATGAACAGTACCCAGACCGCACCCTTGTTGCTGCCGCCATCATCGTCACGCGGGGCGCCGACGGCGAAATCCGTAACACCGTCGTTATCCACATCGCCGATATTGGCCACGGCAGCACCGAATCGATCGCCGTCACTCAGATTTCTGTCAAATCCCCCCGTGAGTTGTGAAATTTTCTGGCTCTGCGCAACCCTGCCGAGGGTGTCCAGGAACAGGACCCAGACTGCGCCCTGGTCATCGCCACCATCGTCGTCCAGGGGCGCTCCAACAGCCAGATCCAGGACGCCGTCGTTGTTGAGATCGCCGATACTGGCGATGGCGCTGCCGAACAGGTCATCATTGTCTAGACTTCCGTTAAAACCGCCTTCCTCGTCGGAGATTTTCCGTTCCAGGTCGACCCGGCCATCGGGGTCCATGAACAGGATCCAGACCGCGCCGCGATTCTCACCGTTGTCGTCATCGAATGGTGCACCTACCGCCAGGTCATCCACGCCGTCACCTTCAAGATCGCCGATACTGGCGATGGCGCTGCCGAACTGGTCGCCATCATTGAGGTTGCCGTCAAACCCGCCCTGGCTGTCGGATATTTTTTCCTGCGCATCGACTTCCGTGGTAATCGTGTTGTCGTCGCACCGGATACCCGTCAGCAACAGGAAAAGAACCAGCGTCCAGAAAGTCGTGAGTGATTTCTTCATGTTGACCACCGAGCCGTGCCATTGCCGCGTTGCAGCTCTTGACAAGGGGCCTGCCATTGCCTGCGAGCTGCGCCTCGTCCGAGGCGCCTGCTTTTGGTGCACTGGCACGGCTCGGCGGCTCTGAACCCGGCAATAGCACCTTGAAGGAGTACTAGGTCGCGGTCGAATCGACAGTCTATCCGGCGTGCTGACGAGCTGCAACCGGGGGGCGGACGATGTTGCAGCTCCGGCCACCGCCAGCACCGTCAGTCGCTTCTCAAGCATCTGATATTGTGAACTATATTCACAAGCCGGCAGGATCGAGTCGATGCGTTTTGGCGCGCCTGAATACCAGTGTCCAGGGTGTTTTGTTTTTCAAAAAACGGCCGATATGTAAAGCAGTTAAGTGGCGTAACGAGGGTGACAAAGGCGATGTTAATGGAGCTCAGGAACAAACTGGCCGTGCTGGACGAATTCTTCAAGCCCTTCAGTCGTAACGGCGCCTTGAGTCTGTCCAGTCGCCAAACGCGGATTTACCGGACCCTGACGGTTATACTCGGCGCTGCCGGATACCTTTTCCTGTTACTGTTCCCCGCCTTGTTGGTGGCCATGCCGGTCACACTGTTCTATTCATTGCAGTCGGTCATGTCCACGCAACAATGGTTCCTGGTGACTGTCCAGACCATGCTCCTGCTGACAGGGGCGGTCATGACCTATGCCATTTTCAAATTACGCTTTCCTCCGCCTTCCGGTCTGGAATTGACGCCGGCCGGCGCCCCGCGCCTGTTTGAACTGTTGCAGGAACTGGGTGAAATCTATGGTGGGCCGCGCATTGACCGGGTCGTCCTGCGTGACCGTTTTGATGTCCGTCTCATCAAGACGCCACGTAACGGCTTTGCTTTCTCCACCACGCGCACCCTGGTTATCGGTTTGCCCGTGTTACTGGCGATGTCGCCTGTCGATGTGCACGTGCTGTTGGCAAGGCGCTCAGGTCAGTTGGCCGGAAAACACAGTCGAATAAACAGCTGGTTGTATTTTCTCAGGGACATGTGGGGGCACTACCTGAGCTGCTGCGGTGGCGGCGCCGGGGTGTTCGCCAGGCCGATCTGCGGCTTTTTTCAAATTTACGTACCCCGTTACCGTTCATTTTCGGTAGGTGTCGCCCGCAGCAGTGAGCTGGAGGCGGACCGTTACGCGCTGCAGGCTATCAATCACCGGGATACGGCAAGGAGCATAACCTGCCAGGTTCTGACCGATACTTACCTGACGCGCAGCTACTGGCCGAACGTCCTTCAGTCGGCCAAGCAATCCGGCGGGTCAAAAATGCCGCCGCATGCGGGAATGGCGAAAGTGTTTGAGGGCGGCCTGCCCGAGAACGATATCCAGACTGAATTGAAGCGCATCAATAGAGGGGGGGAGAGTCGTAAAAGTACCATGCCGTCGCTGCTGGAACGCCTTGACAATATCGGACACCAAAAGCCCTTGCTTCCGAAGCCTTTGTCGGTCACAGCCGCCCGGTTTTACCTGGGCAGTGCCTGCGACACCTGTATCGAGCTCATTGATAAGCGTTCACTGGATAAGCTGCGAAGTGAAGTCATCAAAGATTGCAGTTCAGAAGAAGGGTGAACCCGCCGAGCACAGTATCACCCGGCGACGCTCCATCATGTTTTATCGCTTTTCTGTCCAGGGGGCAGGTGCATCGGAAAGGGTGTAATGTTGCCGCTTGAGTCAGAATCAGAAATTATCTTGTTCTGGCCAGCCTGTTCGACCTCGTCGATGCGGATGATCGCCTGTATCGGAATGTGCGTGCGTTTTACGCCACTGAATTCGCTCTTGAGTTTCTCTTCGGAGGGATCGATAAGCAGCCTGGAACGTTCGCCAAAAATGATGCCTTCCACCTCGATGAAGGCATACATGCTGCTTTGTTCTACCTGATGGGCATAGATTTCATAAACATTGCCCTGGCTATAGAAAACGACCCGATAAATATGCTGCTTGTCCATAATGCGAAGGAATTCCGATGACCGGTGGGTTATTATACCAAATTAAATAGAGGCCTGAGCGGTTTCAATATGCCGACTCTGTGACGGCCATGGATCCACTGTAATCGAGCATCGGGAGACAACAATGCAGGTGAGCGAGGCGGTTTGCGCGCGGCGCGCGATCAAGTGGTACGACCCGGAGCATAAAATGCCGGAAGAGACATTTCGTAAGCTGATGGATCACGCGATACGGACGCCGACTGCGTTCAATATCCAGAACTGGCGTTTTATACGTGTCACCGACCCGGAACAGCGCAGGGCGATCCGCGCAGTGGCCTGGGATCAGGCGCAGGTTACCGATGCCTCGGAGTTGCTGGTTCTGTGCTTCGATAACAAGGCCTGGTCGCGCCAACCCGAGCGTTACTGGCGCAATGCACCGCAGGAGGTGCAGGCTTTTCTGTTGCCGGCACTCGCCGAATACTACCGTGACAAGCCACAGGTCGAGCGCGATGAAGGCATGCGTTCCTGCGGTCTGGTCGGGCAGACGATCATGCTTATGGCCAAGGAGCTTGGCTACGATAGTTGCCCCATGGATGGATTTGATTACCAGGCAGTTGGCAGACTCGTAAATCTGCCTGAAGACCATGCGATTGCATTCATGATTGCCATCGGCAAGGGTATCAAGGAAGCCTGGCCCAGGCCTGGGCAGCTGTCGCTAGACGACGTGTTGATAGAAAACCGGTTTTCCTGAACCAATACGGATCAGCACACAGCCGGGCTATCGATACCACCCGTGTGAATGTCACACACGGCATTCGTGCGTGAGTTCGATGTTGTCGTTCTCCAGAGCGGATTCAAGGCGCACTGTAAAGCCCCATAAGCGCGCAATGTGTTTGACGATCTCGTCCGCGGATCCGTCGAGTGGCCGGCGATTATATTGTGTGTGCCGCAGTGTAAGGGAGCGATCACCACGGCGATTCACGTTGTAGATCTGGATATCCGGCTCGCGACTGCCCAGGTTGTACTGCTCGGCCAGCGACTGGCGGATGTTGCGGTAGCCTTTTTCATCGTGAATGGCGGAGATCTCGAGCTGGTCACGGCTGTCGTCGTCCAGTACCGAGAACAGCTTGAACTCGCGAATCAGCCGGGGCGACAGGTACTGGGCGATGAAACTCTCGTCCTTGAAGTTGCGCATGGCGAAATCCAGCGTCTTGACCCAGTCGCTGCCGGCGATGTCGGGAAACCAGTGACGGTCTTCATCGGTGGGCTTTTCGCAAATGCGGCGCAGGTCGGTCATCATGGCAAAGCCGAGCGCATAGGGGTTGATACCGCTGTAGTACTGACTGTCGTATGCCGGCTGGGCGACGACATTGGTGTGTGACTGGAGAAACTCGATCATGAAACCGTCGCCGACCAGTCCCTCGTCGTACAGGGTGTTGAGAAGGGTATAGTGCCAGAACGTGGCCCAGCCCTCGTTCATGACCTGTGTCTGGCGCTGGGGGTAGAAATATTGCGCCACCTTGCGCACGATGCGCACGATTTCGCGTTGCCATGGCTTTAACAGTGGCGCATTTTTTTCGATGAAGTACAGCAGGTTTTCCTGTGGCTCGGAAGGAAAGTGTTGTTCGTCATGAGTGGATGCGGTTTCCTTTCTGGGCGGCAGAGTACGCCACAAGTCGTTGACCTGGGATTGCCGATAGTCTTCACGTTCCTTCTGGCGGCGGCGTTCCTGTTCGGCGGACAGCCTGGAAGGTCGTTTGTAGCGGTCGACGCCATAGTTCATCAGGGCATGACAGGAATCGAGCAGCAGTTCCACCTCTTTCTCGCCGTGACGCTGCTCGCACTCGGCGATATATTTTCTGGCAAACAGGAGGTAATCGACGATGGCATCGGCGTTGGTCCAGGTCTGGAACAGATAGTTGTTCTTGAAAAAGGAGTTGTGTCCGTACGCTGCATGGGCAATCACCAGGGCCTGCATGGTGATGGTGTTTTCTTCCATCAGGTAGGCGATACAGGGATTCGAATTGATCACGATCTCGTAGGCCAGCCCCATGTGGCCGCGCTTGTACCTCTGTTCGACACCGAGAAACTGCTTACCGAAAGACCAGTGATGATAATTCACCGGCATGCCTACAGAAGAGTAGGCGTCCATCATTTGTTCGGCCGTGATGACTTCGATCTGGTTGGGGTAAGTGTCCAGACCGTAACCCGCTGCGATACGGGCAATTTCACCGTCATAACGCTCGATCAGCTCAAAGGTCCACTCCGAGCTTTCCGATATCAGTTTTGCCGTCATGTCACACGTTTCCTGAATAACTCGCGGAACACGGGGTAGATGTCCTGCGCCGACTCGATCTGTTGCATGGCAAAATGAGGGCAGATGTCCGCAACCCGCCCGTATTCCTGCCACAGGCTCTGATGTCTGTCCGGTGTAATTTCCACATAGGCGAAATACTGCAGGCAGGGCATGATCCTGTTCAGCAGCAGATCACGGCATTTGGGGCTGTCATTGTCCCAGTTGTCGCCGTCAGAGGCCTGCGCCGCGTACATGTTCCACTCGCTGGCCGGATATCGTTCGCGTATCGTCTCGTGCATCAGTTCCAGGGCGCTGGAGACAACTGTGCCACCGGTCTCACGAGAGTGGAAAAATTCATCTTCATCGACTTCTTTGGCGGTGGTGTGATGGCGGATAAATACCACCTCGATGCGTTCATAGTTGCGCTTCAGGAAAAGGTACAACAGGATGAAAAAGCGCTTGGCGGTATCCTTACGGATCTCGTCCATGGAACCCGAAACATCCATCAGGCAGAACATAACCGCCTGGGTGCTGGGCACGGGTTGCTTGATACGGTTGTTGTAACGCAGGTCAAAGGTATCGATAAAGGGGATGGCTTCGATGCGCCTTTTCAAGTGGCGGATTTCTTCTTCGAGCGCGGCTACCTGCCGGTCGGATGTCTGTTGCTCATCGTCGACCGTTCCGGGTACAGGCTGTAGTGCCGTGAGTTCAGCCTTTGCCTCGCGCAGGCGTTGCATATGCGGTCCGCGCAGTGCGATGCGCCGGGCCAGCGCGCCACGCAGCGAACGCACGATATTGATGTTCGACGGCACGCCATCGCTGGTATAGCCGGCACGCACGGATTTGAAGTCGGTCAGCGTTGCCAGCTGGGTCTTTACCAGGTCCGGTAGTGCCAGGTCCTCGAAAAACAGCTCCAGGAATTCCTCGCGCGACAATTGAAAAGCGAAGTCATCTTCGCCCTCACCGCTGTTCCCGGCTTTGCCGCCCTGGCCGGCGCCGCCCTGCGGTGGACGTTTGATCCTGTCACCGGTGACAAAGTCGGTGTTGCCGGGATGCACGGCCTCCCGGCGTCCGCCCGGCCCATGCTGGAATACCGGCTCGGACATGTCCCTGGCGGGGATATTGATCTTCTCGCCGTCATCAATATCGTCAATGTGACGGCTGGACACGGCGTCCGCAACCGCCCGCTTTATCTGGCTTTTGAAGCGACGGATGAAACGCTGACGGTTTACCGCGCTCTTGTTTCTTCCGTTCAGCCGTCTGTCAATTACCTGTGTCACAGTACGGCCCGTCAGGAAGCTTTACGTACACGCAGATACCATTCGGATAACAACCTCACCTGTTTGCCGGTGTAACCCTTATCTGTCATGCGATCGATGAAATCCTCGTGTTTCTTCTGATCTTCCGCTGAGGCCTTGGCATTAAACGAAATGACCGGTAACAGGTCCTCGGTGTTGGAGAACATTTTCTTTTCGATCACACCGCGCAGTTTCTCGTAACTGGTCCATGCCGGGTTCTGGCCCTCGTTGTTGGCGCGGGCGCGCAGCACGAAGTTGACGATTTCATTGCGGAAATCCTTGGGGTTGCTGATGCCGGCGGGTTTCTCGATCTTTTCCAGTTCCTCGTTCAGTGAGGCACGGTCAAAGCTTTCGCCGGTATCCGGGTCGCGGTACTCCTCGTCCTGAATCCAGTAATCCGCATAGGTCACATAGCGATCGAAGATGTTCTGACCGTATTCGGAGTAGGATTCAAGGTAAGCGGTCTGGATTTCCTTGCCGATGAATTCCGCATACTTGGGTGCCAGGTAACCCTTCAGGTAGGAGATATACTGTTCCTCGAGTTCGGGCGCAAACTGCTCCTGTTCGATCTGCTGTTCCAGCACATGCAACAGGTGCACCGGGTTGGCGGCCACTTCCGAGTGGTCATAATTGAATACCTTGGACAGAATCTTGAACGCGAAGCGTGTGGACAGTCCGGTCATGCCTTCGTCCACGCCGGCATAGTCGCGGTATTCCTGATAGGACTTGGCCTTGGGATCAATATCCTTCAGGTTCTCGCCATCATAGATGCGCATTTTGGAGAAGATGCTGGAGTTTTCCGGCTCCTTCAGGCGGGACAGTGTAGCGAACTGGGCCATCATCTCCAGGGTGTCGGGCGCGCAGGGCGCTTCCGACAGCGAACTGTCGCGCAACAGCTTTTCATAGATCTTCACTTCTTCGGAGACGCGCAGGCAGTACGGAACTTTAACGATATAAATACGATCGAGGAACGCCTCATTATTACGGTTGTTCTTGAACGCCTGCCATTCCGATTCGTTGGAATGGGCCAGGATAATGCCGTCGTAGGGGATGGCTGACAGGCCTTCGGTACCCATGTAATTGCCTTCCTGGGTAGCGGTGAGCAGTGGATGCAGCACCTTGATGGGGGCTTTGAACATTTCCACGAATTCCAGCAGACCCTGGTTGGCCAGGCACAGGCCGCCGGAGTAGGAGTAGGCGTCCGAATCGTCCTGCGAGTACTGCTCCAGTTTGCGAATATCCACCTTGCCGACCAGTGACGAGATGTCCTGGTTGTTTTCATCACCCGGCTCGGTCTTTGCCACGCCAATCTGCTGCAGCACCGACGGTCGCAGCTTGACGACTTTGAACTGGGAGATATCGCCATTGTATTCGTGCAGGCGCTTGATCGCCCAGGGCGACATGATGCCGCCGAGGTAACGGCGCGGGATGCTGTAGTCATCCTCCAGGATCTGAGCGTCCTCGCTGGGTGAAAACAATCCCAGCGGCGATTCGTTGATCGGCGAGCCCTTGATGGCATAAAAAGAACATGTCTCCATCAGGGATTTCAGTTTTTCCGCCAGCGAGGATTTACCGCCGCCGACGGGCCCGAGCAGGTACAGGATCTGTTTTTTCTCTTCAAGGCCCTGCGCGGCATGACGGAAGTAGGAGACGATCTTCTCGATAGTGTCCTCCATGCCGTAAAACTCTTTGAAGGCCGGGTATATTTTGATGACCTTGTTGGAAAAAAGTCGGCTCAGCCGGGGGTCCTGGCGGGTATCCACCAGCTCCGGTTCGCCGATGGCCATCAGCATACGTTCGGCAGCGGTGGCGTAAGCGGTTGGATCGTTTTTGCAGATGTCGAGGTATTCCTGGAGGCTGTACTCCTCCTCCTTCGACTCGACGTATCGGTTCAGGTATTGATTGAATATAGTCATGGTACGGCCGCTCCTTTAATGGTTCCGTCAATAAACTCGGGCCATCCACGACAACTTGTCTTCCGTCGCCGTGCTTGTTCTTGTTCTTGTGGCTCGACAAGACTGACATCTGGACGACTATAGTCAAACCTGTCTGCAAACGTTATGCCAGACCAGGGGTTAAGGTGATATCGCCGGTTTCGGTCAGTAATAATGAGACATTGTGAAGGATTACCGGTTCCCCAGACGAGTATTTGGCGTCAATTTAGTGTCAGTTCGGTGTGAGGTTGCGGCACTTTCAGCCCGCAGCACGACGACAGGGCGGCATCCTGAGCAAAATTGTTTGACGAAAACGAACATTTAATCCAAGTTGTTTCGAATGCTGTCCTGCTGTCTGTGGCACCTGCCGATGGTATCAGGCGCTCACGCCGATCCGCCGGCACGGCACGCACTGTTTGTGCAGGCACTGATTTTCTCCGGTGATTTCTGCGAAGCGGGACGTTAGCCGCTGGTTGGGAAGCACCCTGAGTTCCCCTTATACTGCTAAAGTAATTCGGTACCCGGCGTAATCCGGGTGTATAGTCAAAGAGAACAATTTATCCGTATCCCCATGCCCCGTCATCCGCGGTTGTCAGACCTGTCCCATAGCATACAGCGCTGGCTGGAGAATTTCCGTGTACAGCTTTCCAGCGCCGATGCCGCTTTGCCGCTTTCCATTCTGGGGCTGATTGCCGGTACGCTGGCGGCATTGACTATCATTGCCTTCCGCCTTCTGGTCGATTATCTGCAGCTTGCTTTCCTTCCCATGGGTGTGGCCGGAGACTTCGAATCACTGTCAATCGCCTGGAGGGCTGGTGCAGCGGTCGCCGGTGGATTGCTGATCGGTCTGTTGTTTCGTCTGACGCCCACGCGAGCGCATACCGTCGGTGTTCTGCATATGCTGGAACGGCTGGCGCACCATCAGGGACGCCTGCCCTGGCGCAACGCGGTGGTTCAGTTTATCGGTGGTGCCATCAGTATTGTGGCCGGTCACTCGGTTGGGCGGGAAGGGCCCGTTGCCCATCTCGGCGCCGCCAGCAGTAACCTGCCGGCACAGGCGCTCAAGCTGCCCAATAACAGTCTGCGGGTACTGGCGGCCTGCGGTGCAGCAGCGGGTATCGCGGCTTCTTTCAATACGCCTCTGGCGGGGGCGGTGTTTGCCATGGAGGTGCTGGTGATGGAGTACACCGTCGTCGGTTTTGCACCGGTTATTCTGGCCACCGTAAGCGCTACGACCCTGACACGGGCCGTGTTTGGCAGTGATCTGGCCTACAATGTTCCATCTCTGTCGCTGGGTGCACTTTATGAACTGCCCTTTATCCTCGTGTGCGGGGTTCTCATCGGTCTGCTGGCAGCCGGATTCAACGGCTTGTTTCAATGGGTCTCGGTGCAGGGTCAAAAACTGCCCAACTGGTTGCGACCGGTGGTTGCAGGGTTGCTGATCGGATTGTGCGGGGCGATGGTGCCCGAAGTGATGGGGATCGGTGACGATACCGTCGATAGCATCCTGCGTGGTGAGCCGGCGTTTACTTTGTTGTTGGTCATTCTGGTGGTAAAAATCATTGCCACAACCGGTGGCATCGGTCTTGGTCTTCCCGGAGGAATCATCGGACCGATGTTGTTTATCGGTGCCGCTGCAGGCGCCCTGCTGAGTACTGTCGGTGTCATGCTGGGTATCAATGACAGTGCCTCATTCGGCCTGTACGCCATGATCGGAATGGGGGCCATGATGGCTGGTACCATGCAGGCCCCCCTGGCTGGCCTGATCGCCATACTGGAACTGACCGGCGAGCCCAATTTCATTTTACCTGGCATGCTGGCGGTGGTCGCCGCGACTATCACCGCTGGCCGTATCGGGCGCCGCGAGTCGCTTTTCCACGGACTGTTGCGTGCGCGGGGTCTTGATTACCGTAATGATCCCATGGCGCAATCCTTGCGCCGTATCGGGGTGGCGAGTGTCATGAGCCGCCGGGTGGTGGTGTTGCCACGGCTGGTAACCCCGGCCGATGTCGATAAAGCACTTGCCGAGCAACCGTTATGGATCCTGGTGCGTGAAGCCGATCGGGCTGACATGCTGCTGGCGGCGGTTGACCTGGTCCGGGCCCGCAAGGAATTACCGCAAGAGGATGGCTACGACCTGATAGAACTGCCGGGTGAACGCCTGCAGGTCACAACGGTCGATATGAGGGCGACCTTGCAGGAAGCGCAGGACAGGCTGCTGCAAACCGGTGCCGAAGCCGTGTATGTGATCAGCCAGACGGTGCCGGGAATCCCGCGGGTGCTTGGGGTATTGACGCCGGAAGACATTGAAAACAGTTACCGTTACTAGTACTCCTTCAACATGATAATGCCGGTTTCAGTTGGCCTGTCAGCGTTCAGGGAACCAACAGTAGGCGCTCTAGGCGAGGCGCGCCTCGCAACTAATGGCCGTAGCCCTTAGTAAGAGGCGCAACGCAGCCATGGACGCTGACAGGCCAACCCCTCGGGCGCTCCTGTGGTGGCCCGCTACGGCGTTGCAGCGCTTGACAAGGACTAAGGCCATTGCCTGCGCCCTGCGCCTTGTAGCGAAACACCACAGGAGCGCTGAACCCGGCATTATCATGTTGAAGGAGTACTAGTTCAAAACGGCGGGGTGCGAAACCGACTATTCTATTCACTCGCTAATCCAGGGGAAGCCGATTATCATTTCGTTTTCATCAGATACGGAGTTTGTATATGCTGAGTAAACTGGAGACCGTTGGCAGCAGTGCCTGGTACTGGCTGGCTCTTGTGGTGCTGGGTCTGTTCATGGAGACTGTGGCATTGACTTACCAGCATGTGCTGGAGTACATGCCCTGCGTACTCTGTATTCATGTTCGAATCTGGGTGCTGGGTTTTATCCTGCTTGCTCTGCTGGCGTTGTTTGTGCGCAGGTCGCGGCCTTTACTGAGCATGGTTCATGTGCTTAACACGGTGATAATGGCTGGTCTGCTGGAGCGCTCCTGGATGTTGTTTGGCACGGAGCGCGGTATCGTCGATGGCAGCTGCGGTATGGATTCCGGTTTCCCCGACTGGTTTGCGCTGGATGTCTGGTTTCCCGGACTGTTCAAAGTATGGGAACCCTGCGGGTACACCCCCGAGCTGCTGTTCGGTATTACCATGGCTGAAGGCCTGCTGGTGTTTTCCGCCGCCATGGTGCTGGTAAGTGCCACTCTGACATTAGCGATGTTGTTGGGTAGAAAAACAGTACAGTCATGAATGATGAAGTAATCGACGCACGAATTTCGCCGGAAGGCAGTCTGGATGTCCTCTCCAGGCTCGAAGTGAACAAGCTGCTCGACACCAGTCAGGGCGGCTTATACACGCTGTTTCGCAACTGTTCGCTGGCGGTGCTCAACAGTGGCAGTTATATGGATGATGGCAAGGAACTGCTGGAACGCTACCATTCCTTCGACATCCGTGTCATTCAGGAAGAGCGTGGCATCAAACTGGAGCTCAGAGCTGCGCCATCCAGCGCCTTCGTCGATGGCAGCATGATAAAGGGTATCAGGGAGCACCTGTTCGCCGTTCTGCGCGACGTTATCTATGTCAGTGACGAGATCAACAATACCCCGAATTTTGATCTTGGCAGCTCCGATGGCATCACCAATGCGGTATTCCACATCCTGCGTAACGCTGACATTCTGCGTCCGATGACCAATCCGAATCTGGTGGTGTGCTGGGGCGGACATTCGATTACGCGTTCCGAGTACGATTATACCAAGGAGGTCGGCTACCAGATGGGGTTGCGTGGTCTGGACATCTGTACCGGCTGTGGCCCGGGTGCAATGAAGGGACCCATGAAAGGCGCCACCATCGGGCACTCCAAGCAACGGATCAGTGGTGGTCAGTACCTCGGGATCACGGAACCCGGTATTATTGCGGCGGAATCACCCAACCCCATTGTCAATGACCTCGTCATTCTTCCGGATATCGAGAAGCGTCTGGAAGCCTTTGTCCGTGCCGGACATGGCATTGTGGTCTTTCCCGGCGGGGTGGGAACGACGGAGGAGATACTTTATATACTTGGTATTCTGCTGCATCCTGACAATGCGGAACTTCCCTTTCCGCTGGTATTTACCGGCCCGCAGAGCGCACAGGATTACTTCAAACAGATTAATCAGTTTATTGCCGACACCCTGGGCCCGGAAGCGCAACAGCGTTACAAGATTATTGTCGATGACCCGGTTCGCGTCGCCCAGGAAATACAGTCCGCTGTCAGACAGGTGCGCCAGTTCCGTAAAGACAGGGATGATGCGTACTATTTCAACTGGCTGCTGAAGATCGATGCGGAATTTCAGAAACCATTCATCCCCACGCACGAAAACATGCGCAATATCGAGTTACACAGGAATCAGCCGCGTCACTTGCTGGCGGCCAATCTGCGCCGTGTTTTTTCGGGTGTTGTTGCCGGCAATGTGAAGGATGAGGGGATCCGCGCCATTGAGCAGTTTGGCCACTTTGAAATTCAGGGCGACGCAGACATTATGAATTCACTGGATGCGTTGTTGACCTCCTTTGCGGCGCAGCACCGCATGAAACTGCCGGGCAAGGACTATGTCCCTTGTTACCGCATTATTAAATAGGCTGTCGTGGCAGAGTGGATGCATCGGGTGCCGTTGCTGATCTGGGCGGAAACCGGCTGCCATAAGCATTCGAGACACACTGTGCCCCGGAGCACATCTGTTGCATGACAGCAATATCGCACTGAAGGACGACGCTCCTGTCAGTCGTGATATGAGCAGAGGGTAAATGTGTCCACCAGAATCGGCTTGATCAGCGATCCTCATGCTACTGCGGCACCTGTTGCGGAAGCCTTGTCGCTGTTCAAGGCAGCGCAGGTGGACAGCATCTTTTGCGCCGGGGATATCGCCGGCTATGGGGACGAGCTGGAGGAGACGATCGATCTGCTCATCGAGAGTGGCTGTAGAGCGATTACAGGCAACCATGAATTATGGTACCTGGAGGAGTCCGCGGACAAGCCGGAGGCCCGGACTCGCGCATTCTTCAGTCATCTGCCTGCTGTGCTGGCGGTGACCATCGAGGGTAAGAAACTGTACATGGTTCACGCCAGTCCGCCACGCTCATACATGGAAGGTATCAGATTACTGGATGATCGGGGTGACATTCTGCCACACCGCAGACAGCACTGGAGCGAACGTTTACAGGGTTTAGACTACGACGTACTGGTGGTCGGGCATACGCATCAGGTTTTTGCCGAGCGCCTGGCCGGTACCCTTGTAATCAATCCAGGTAGCACAAAATTCAACCACAGCTGTGCCATGCTGGAGCTTCCGGCTCTGGACTTCCGGGTGTTTCCCCTGTGCGGAAAAAAGCTGGTAAAAACCTGGAACTGGGGCACCAACCAGATCGCCAAAAGCGATAGAACCTGAAGGCCTTCCGGCCGAGCCAAAAAAGCGCACCAAGGCGCCGGCCGGAAAAGACTTTGTGCCCGTTGTAGTGGGCAATTCGGTCCGATAGGCTGGAATCATCTTGATGAATGCAAGTCCACTACCTGTCGACATTGTGTTGCCGGATTTGCGGCACAGCCTCGATGTCCGGCACTGTAATGCGGTGTTGCAGGCGCCTCCGGGTGCCGGTAAGACCACGCGAGTGCCGCTGGCCCTGCTGGACGCTGGATGGCTGCGCGATAAAAAAATCGTCATGCTG
>Ga0316198_10000212_pt1 | contig 27944 bp, 43 predicted proteins | sample OudBieAanoxic_MG_FD_204935 | JGI IMG/M metagenome (GOLD analysis project Ga0316198, IMG submission 204935) | Coastal sediment microbial communities from Oude Bieten Haven, Netherlands - site A anoxic | ecosystem: Environmental > Aquatic > Marine > Coastal > Sediment | place: Netherlands... | reverse complement strand
ATGGGCATCTCGTCATACCAACCCTCCAGTCTCTTTCAGTGTCTCTCGCATCTCTTTCAGGGCCGCGTACTGGCAGTCGATGGCCGCCGACTCCCGCCTCGCAAAGGCCCCACCGAGCCTGCGGAAATAGGCCTGCCGAGCCTGGAGCTCGTACATGCGGACGTTCACCATAATGACGGCAACGGCGGTGTAGGGGTCCGCCTGGGACTTCTTTGGCCTCATATCCACCTCAATGCTTTTCGCTTTTGCGTAATCCGAGAACCAGCTCACTGCCAGCTTCCCGTCCCACGAAGCCCGAGAAATGCTTTCTCGACGTTCTTGCTGTGCTCGGCTGCCAGCTTGGCCTTCAGGTTCCCCCTGGACATCGGGATCAGGACGCGTTTATCGCTCGAACCGAGCTGAAACAGCTCCTTCAGTGCAGCTTTCCAGTCCTTTTTGGCCGGTTTTGCGAAAGGAAGGGCAAGAAATCCCGCCAATAACGCGAAAAACCCCCTCCTATTCATTTCCATCGTCTACCTCCGGGATTCTGTCGTCTGCGGCCCAGCCAATCGCGTTGAGCATCTCGCGGATCGCCATCCTCGTCGTCACGATGGAAACGCCGCGCCGGACCAGCTCGTCCCGCAGGTCTTTCTTCTTGATGCTCCGGCCCTGTTCCAGGCCGAAGTAGAGTCGCAGCAGATCGGGCGTGGACCCCTTTATCATGGCCGGAAAGCCTTGATCTCGATCACTGCGGCCAACGGGACCCAAATGTCCAGGCGCTTGGCGTCTCCACCCGGGTGCTGCATTGCCACCCTGAAGGCTGGCCCGGCCCACATGAAGGGGCCGTTGTGGCTGTAGATGATCTCCTCCACGTTGTCGACGTTGGTCTTGTAGTATTCGTTCTCGGTCCTGATTGCCACGATCTCCGGGTGTTTCATCATTCGGTCTTCCTTATTTCGTCCTCAACGGTCATCCGCAGTTCGAAGAGGTCCCCATGCAGGCTCCCAACATGGTTCGTCAATTCAACGATGCAGCAGTTCCCCTCTTCCTCAGAGTGGTAGTACCACCACATGCACTTGGGCCCGTAGCACGGAATGGTCACGGTCTCCTCTGCCGACCGCAACGGGCAGATAAACCTTTCCAGGTCTGAGATGTGTAGCGTCATGGGGCCCTCCTCTCATCCATCATCCACCAGTCCCTGCCGCGCACGTTGTCCGGCAGCATCGGTATCCTTTCGAGCCCGGAGAGCGCCAGGAGCATCCGCTCAGCCTCGTATGCGAACTGACCGGCCAAGATCCGCACGAGGTTCTTCCGGTTTCCCCGGACGAGCTGGTGCAGGATCTTCGCGTCAGCAAAGACCTGGATCGTGTACTGATCCACGCCGTCGCCGGGGTGCTTTCCCCTGGACTTCAGGATGTTGGCCTCCGCAATGGTGGCGCGGAGCCCCTCGATCTCTTCCTTGTTGCTCTCGTTGATTCTGTTGATCCGGTGCTCGAAGTTGGCCTTCTGCCGCGACATCTCTCTCTCGTGACGGTCTTTGGATACCCACCCTAAAGCCATTCAGCCCTCCCTTGCGTCAGCTCCCCGCGATGATGCCCCGGATAGCGCCCATTAGCAGCCTCTCGGCCTGCGCCCAGTGCCGAAGAGCGCCCGAGGTGTCGCCCTTCAGGTATGCCTCCAGCATGGCGTCGAGGACGGTCTTCAGCTCCATGATGAGGTCTTCGAGGTTGTTCATTTTTTCTTCGCGTTCAGGATGCGCTTGCAGCGCCCGCAGGTCACCTTCCGCCCATCCAGGGCAACCAGTAGCGGGCCGCGCGCCCACCCGGCTGAGTTGCAGAGGCTGACGTTCGTCTCCAGCAACTTGTCGAGTGGGTTAACCGTCGCGTCAAATGTCCACCTGACCGGTGCGTGAATCGCAGGTTTCTTCGCTTTCTTCGCCATCATCCTCTACCTTTCTGGCCCCACAGGGCCGCTGCCATTCCGATGAAAAACCAGAAGAAACGGAGCCAGAGCCGACTCAAAACTCCACATCCTCTCCGAAGTATCGACGCAGAATCTTTGTGAGCCCCTCTATCAGCTCATCGTGACGGGCCCGCTCTGTTGAGATCGTGTTGTGAAGGAGAACCATCTCCTCGCAGTGGTCGCAGAGGTTGTCGCCAACGCAGACCGGGGCCTCACTGTCGACATCCCGCGTCCTGCCACAGGGAACGAACTCTCGCCCCGATTCCGGCCTGGGCTCTGGGAGCGGGTTCTGCTCATTCCAGAACTCCAGCCCCTCCTGGAAGCCGCTGTGGGTAATCGAGCGCGAGCACTTCTGGCAGACGAACCGGCAAGCTAGTATCCCGGCATCGACGAAGATCTCGTCGCAGCCGCATTTGCAGGGGTTGACGATGACATCGGTGCCATTGAAATTGTGAATCATGGTCTGGACCTCGCTTCCTGGTGGGCTGCGCCGATGATCAGGAAGCGGCGCATCGCTGCCTTCGTGGCGATGGCCTTCTCCTGTTGGCCGTCTTCGTAGTTGAGGAGGCGCAGGGTGTAGAAATCGTCAGCCACCCCGAACGGCATCACCAGCCAGATCCTGCCGTCCCTCTCGCTCATGACGATGTTCCCTGGCACGGCCTTGTCGCCACGCAGCTGTGCCTGTGGAAGTTGTTCGAAACATTTGAACTCGGGGTCGTCCACGGTCTTCCGAACCGTCTCGGCCACCGCCCCCTTTAGCGCCACCATGGCAGCCGTGGGGGCCACCAGGGTCGCAATCACGAATCCTCGTCTGGTCAGTTTCATGTCTTGAACCTCACTTCCACCCCTCCTCCGCAGGCCTTGCACTGGAGCCGGGAGTTGAACATCACGGTTGACGCCCAGTCTTTGCAGAATCGGCAGTAATGGGCCTTCTCGCGGTGCCGATCCATGTCGTAGACCCCAACGCAATCCTCACAGGCCCCGTGGTAGCTGTTCCACCGTATGTCTTCTGGTTCACCACATTTAGGACAAATTGGCATGGCCACCCCCATGTTTCACGTGGAACCTATCCGGTCCCCTGTTTGCTCGCCTGTCTCCGGCGCAGTTTCTTCGCCTTGTCTGGGTTCATGTCGAAGTCGCACCTCGAAACGATCACCTTCGCAGGGTGCCCGCATTTCTCGCAGGCTGCCGGTTTGCTCCGGCGATCTGGGTTTCTGAGCTGCTCCGTGATGTGGTCGCAGCTCGTGCATTTGTACTCGTAGATCGGCATCAAACGTCCACCCTTGACACCAGAAGCGTCGCGAGCATCGACAACCGGCTGATCCTGCTGTTCATCTCCTGAAGCTGGTGGCCGATCCGCGAGTTCACCATCGGCTCTGAGCGGAGACTCGGGGCCTCCGGCGACGGCACCTCTGGCCCCATGAGCGGGTCCAGGGTCTGCTCCAGGCGGGCCATGTTGGTCTCCAGGGTTTCAAGGCTGGCGTAGAGGACGTTGCACATGCCGTCGAGCCCGCCCTGTGGCCTTGACGCCACTCCGGCGTTGAGGTTCACCATGCCGTGGCCGAGGTATTTGGCCTGCTCGATGCCGGGCTCTGGTATTGGATGACTTTCGTCCCTGATTCTTTCTCGCGCCTGCTGCATCGGGTCACATTGTGGGATCATCGAGGGGTCATCGTGCGTCATAATGCCTCCTAAAAAGAACGGGGACACCCGCCCGTGTCCCCGATCCCTCAAGATGAGAGTTGAAAAAAGAGAATATGTGGGCGGTGGCGATGCAACGCACGATCTACGCCTTGATGTAGGACCGGATGGTTGCGACCGGGTCATCGACCTCCATCGCTCGCATCCAATCGAACACCTTGTCAGAGAACCCGCCGACCATGACCACGCCGGGGTGGTTCGGATCGAACGACGGAAGGCCGTAGTGCTCCATGTCGATAATGTACAGCTTCCGACGCCTGTCCGCGTCCAACCACCTCTGGGCGGCTCGATGCGGGTTGTCGTGGGACTGCATGTCAGTCAGCACGACCACGCGCCTGAATCGGTCATTGATCGACGCCTCGATGGCCTTCTCGATGAAGGTCGCATGGCCGGTATGCCGGGAGATGCCCTTCATGCCGGACACGGTGGACATCACCGGGTTGCCAGCCGGAGCAGTCACCCGAACCGGGTCCTGCCCGAAGCCCCAGAGTTCCGCGTTACCCTTTTTGACGAGGATGCCGCCGAGGCAGCGAGCCGCGTCCGCGTTGGTCACGACGGACTTCTTGGAAACCCCAAACCCCCGCATCGAAGCCGAGCAATCGACCAGGACGAGGGTCTCCCCTTCCAGATCCGGGACGTTCTCGGCTGCGAGGTCTGCGGCCATCGACACTGCGTTGAACAGCGCCTGGGGCGTGTTTCGCGGCAGCGCGTTGTAGGCCGACTGGAAGCGGAACGGCAACTGTTTCGAGTACCGGACCTCCTTCTGGTCGGTCAGTTTGTTGCAGACCCTGTCCAGGACCACAGAATCGACCTCAGCCTCAACAAGGTTCCGCAGGTTTCGCAGAAGAGCCATGTAGCCCATCTTCTCGACGGCCTCTGTCCAAGACCTCGTGCTGGACCCCTCCTTCGAGATGTGCTGCTCCCAGGTCTGGGTGCCCCCCGCCTTCAGCTTGGCGATGTGCGGCAACAGCGCAGCCTCTTCGGTGGTAAGAGAGTCCCACCCATGGACGACGTACTTGAAGAGAGCGGACTGCTTCTCATCCTTTGGAACCGGGTGAGCCACGCGGATGGCGTCCTTCTGCGAGTAGGACTTCCGGCCAGCTGCGTACTTGACCATCGCCTTCTCGCTCATCTCGTTCAGCCGCTTGGCGACTGCCCGCAGGAGCGCCTTTGTGCGCTTGTATCCCATGGTCTTGAAGTAGGCCAGGGCCTCCAGATGCTCGTCTCCGCGCACCCAAACGTGGTATGCGGCCTTCGTCGCGAGTTCGTTCTCGCCCCGCGCGAAAAGCTCCGCAACCAGCATGGTCGGCGCAGTCCGCAGGTACATCTCCTCCCTGGCATAGGCAGCCAGACAGGCGACAAACTCTGCATCGCCCTGCAGGACGTTCGCCCTGATCAGCGCCTGAACCCTCTCGATCCGGTCTTTGTCCGACTCGTAGAACGAATCGCCGGACATGAGAGAGGTCACGATGGTGAGGTACAGCTCCTGCTCAGCGCCAATCTTGTAGGCGCGGCCCCCCTCGTGAGTCTCCCGGGTGTTCTGCGGACGTGGCTGATTGAAACCCATGACTGCCTCCTTTGGCAAAAAATCGCCGGGGATGGTTGTAAGGGTGTAGGTTGGCTCAGGGGGGGGAGCCCCTGAAGTAACCCTCACAGCGCCGCGACGAAACCTCGAAAACGACGGGAAGGATTTGTGCGGGTGTTTTCACCTAAAGAAGTAACCCACGCAGCGCCGCGTCGAAGCTCAAATTTTCAAATTCGGTGGGGATGGGTATACGGGGCTGTTTCATTTTGAAGGTGAAGTAACCCGCACAGCGCCACACCGAAACCTGTTTGAAATCCTGGGGATGAGCGGATGGGTGTTGCACTCTTGCGAGTGTCGTGGATTCGAACCACAAAGCCCGAAGGCTTGTTAACCGAAGGAACCCAGTCCAGCGCCACAGGAAAATTATGTCCGAGGGAAGGGGCGAAAGGGAACATTAGGTGCTCTACCAGCTGAGCTACCGCGCCCGAAGGTCACGACCAAGATTCGAACTTGGGACATCCCCATTATAAGTGGAAGTAACCCTTTCTGTCGCCGCTCGGAACTCTTATTGCCTCCTTTCGAACACAACCAAGGTACAGCACAATTCTTCACATGTCAACCCCTACTTCCAGAAAAGACCCTCATATAACTTGACACGTAAAGAGATTTGCGCTATATTGGCATAGTGTGAAAGGGGGCACAGCATGAACAGACACGGTTTTCAGATCCTCGAAACCTCCACAAATTCTACAGTTACAGGGAATCCCTCGCGCACGCCGGGGGCTTTGGGTGACCGTGAAAACGCTGACGAGCGCGAGCTCGTCGTCGCCCGGTGGATGGAGAAAACAGAGGCGCTGGGGAAAATGATCAATACGGCGCTGGAGAGTTCCTGATGCGCCGCCCATCGCTTGGCCCGCGTATCATTCACGGGATCTTGCTCATCTGGAAGAAGACCATGATCAACTTCCAGAACGGGTACATCCCCCATACGTGGACCGTCCGGGATCAGCAGGACGTGCAACGAGCACTACGATACCTCGGCCTACTGGTCGATTGGGACGAAGAAAGAGGAAAGGAGGAGGAGGATGCCACAACCGAAACAGACGTGGCTTGACCGACTGTTCGGCGCAACGCGCCGGAAGGCAGTGCCCCCAGTCAAGCTAGTCGCAGCGTCTGAGCCGGTGGAGCCAACCCGCGAGGTGCCGCCGACAGACGATACGCTCTCATTGGCCGGAGCCGAGCAGGAGCCCCAAGCTACTCCTCCTCCTGTTTTAGATCGACAACCCGAGTTCCCGCCCGAAGTAGCGGCGGGTATGCAGCGCACCTCCACGGAGCTTGCGGCCATCCAGAGTGCTGCGCAGCAGCGGGCGATGGCTGCCGAGGCGGCGCTCCTGTTTGGGGCAGGAGCAGCACAGCAGCAACAGACCAATTACACACAGATGTTCGGCCAGATGGAACAAATCGCTGGCGCGAGCAGCCCGCTATTTGGCGGAGATCCCGATCCCCGGCAGTTTCTGCCGCACTGGAAACGACACTACGGTGATCTGGGGAAGGGTTTCCTGCCTGGGGGAGGTGGCAAATGAAATTTGACGATCACGGATATGTAACGCGACTGTTCACGGTGGTTCTTGTCGGCTTCGCCGGGTGCATAATTGCGTTCGCTGGCCTCGCCATGGTGGACGTGACCGCCCTGGTTAAGATGAAGGCGATCAACGAGCGCCTGGACAAGATCGAGGCGGTCCTGGAGGCCGACGCCGTCGTGGGCGCTGCCCAGGTGAGATTCAACCGGGCCGTGACTGAAGAACTGGAAGGTCAGGACCCTGACCTCCGCGTCATCGAGGAAGAGCTTAACCTTGATAAACTCGCCGCCGAGTACGTGGAGGTCATTAATGCCCAGCCCCTTCATTGAGATCCTGGATAAAGTTGAGAAGCTGTCTCAAGGAGGTCAGTACGGGTCAAGGGTTACATTCATGGACGGGAAGTATCACATCTGCAACGGGCAGAGACCGTTCGTCTGGCAACCCATTGACTGCTGCGACGGCTGCGGCAGACGCATCCTGAAGGGCGACGACGCCCACTGGGACGAGATCAACAACAGGATCGTCTGCATGGGCTGTCATGGCTCGTAGGTGGGGAATTTTCAGGTGTGTGTGCGGTTGTGAGCTGCTCGCGAAGCCCACGAAGCGTGGGCGAAAGCACCACGACCGCCTCCACGCGTATGCCCCCAAGGATCACCTCGGGCGCTGGGTCTACGAACACAGAAATGACCGGTTCTTCCACCAGCACGGTGGAAAGATCGGCCTACTGAAAGCGGATTTCGTCGATGACTTCGGGGGTGGTGATGCTGACGATAGAGATTTGTAACTGGAAAAAGCTCCAGCACTACAAAGACCGCTGCCCTCCATGGATCAAGCTCCACCGCTCGATCATTGAAGACCCCGAGAACTTCGCCCGGTGGCATCTCACGTCGGCGGATGCCGTGAAGTTTTTGATGGAGCTTTGGCTCCTTGCTAGCAGAACGCTAGACGGGTGTTTGCGCGTTGATAGCGAAGCGCTGGCGTTTCAACTACACCGTGGCGATACCGAAGTTTCTAAATTACTGGAAGAGTTGGAGCTTAGGGGCTGGTGCTATCTCGATGCTAGCAACACGCTAGCACGGCGCAAGCACGATGCTAGCTCAGAGACAGAGACAGAGACAGAAGTATATAGTCCACCCAAGGGGCGGACGAACGAGATCCCGTTCGATTCTTTCTGGTCGATCTACCCGAGGAAGGAAAACAAAAAGAAAGCGGAGACGGCGTGGAAGAGGATGACGATCAAAGACCAGGAAGCGGTCATGAAGGATCTCCCTGGATACAGCGCCCAGGTGGACGGAAAAGAGAAACGGTTCATCTTGCTCCCCACCTCCTATCTGAATGGCCGCAGGTGGGAAGATGAGAGGGAAAGAGAAAAGCCCAGGCAGCCGGGGATGTTCGGATACAAGGGTGAGGAGATCCGACGCTTCCTCGACGCCAACCACCGGACGCCGAAGAGCAAGGCCGAGATGGACGAGTTCATGGACATCCCGTTCTGATGGACCGGCTGCCGCATGACCTTGAGGCCGAGAAGGCCTTCCTTGGGGCCATCCTTCATAAGAGCGACCTGATCTGGGAGGCGATGCAGAAGGTGAAGCCGGTGGAGCTGTACCACGTCCAGCACCGGGTAATCTACGAGGCCATGGTCGACATCTCCGAGAACGGCGACGGGAAGATCGACCTCGTGACCCTCCCAGGGGCCCTGCGCGACCGTGGTGAGTACGAGATGGCTGGCGGTGCGATCTACCTTTCGGGGCTCTTTGATGTTCTCCCGGACGTGGCGAACATCGACGCGTACTGCCAGATCATCGTCACGGCTGCCAGATCCAGAACCCTGATCGAGATCGGGCGCGAGCTTCAGACCCAGCAAGACCCAGACGAGGCCCTTGGCCACGCCATGAACCGACTCATGGAGGTTGCAGACCGGAGCGACAACTCCGAGAGCAAGGTCTTGGAAGATGTTGGGGAGGAATACCGCGAGAACCAGCAGCAGGGCATCATGGCCCAGATGTTCACGACCGGCATCCCAATGCTGGACAACATTGTGACCTTCAGGAAAGAAAACATGGTGGTCATCGCCGGGCACCCCGGGACCGGTAAGTCGTCCCTTGGGCTCCAGATCGCGATGAACGTCATGAAGCAAGGGCACGTCCTCTTCGTTTCGATGGAAATGGGGAAGGCCGAGCTCTGGGAGCGCGCGGTTCAGGCCAGAACAGGATGCGCCGCCGAGGTGATTGATAACCCGAAGTTTGTCACACCCGAAGTCCGCGATAAGATAGCCAAGGCGTCATCAGAACTTCGAGGCGGGCCGAGAACTCTGGAAGTGTTTGCTCCGCGATATTGCACCCCACAGACCATCCTGGGAAAGGCGATGGCCATGAAGGCACAGCACAGCGACTTCAAGGCTGTGGTCGTTGATTTTCTGCAACGCGTTCACTGGCCAGAGAGGGGACTCGGCCCTGTCGATGAGACCACCAAGAAGAGCCGAGCGATGAAGGACATGGCGAGAATAATTGGGGCACCCATGATCGTTCTGTCGCAGCTCAGCCGGAACAGCGCCAGGGAGGGCAAGGAGCCACAGCTCCACGACCTCCGCGACTCTGGCGCGATAGAACAAGATGCTGATACCGCCATCTTCACCCACCGGCCAAGCGAAGAATCCAACGATGCTGTGCTTCTCGTTCGGAAGCAACGGCATGGCCCGAAAGGGCGCGTGGAGTGCATATTTGACGAGGCCCGGTGCCGATTCATTGAGAAAACTAGAAGTTACAGCTATTGACAATACAGAGGACTGGGATTATGTTGTATCAAAATGGGACACCAACCAATGTTTTTCGAGACCGACCGACTGGCCCGCGAGGCACTCCTGGATTTCGCCATGGCGACTGAAAAGGTGAAGTGCAGCCAGTGCGACCGGGTGATCGTCATTACCGCCGATGAGGGCAAGGATGTCTTCGTAGAATGCCCGTGCGGCCATGCAATGGTGGTAGTCATCGAGAAAGAAGCCGCTTGACGGACTTTTCTTGACGGGTTAAATTGTCCAAAGGAGGCCGAATGGTGAGACCCACACACGGGCAGCACATCAAGACCATAGAAATTCTACGAGCGGTACGAATCCATGAGCCCATTTCTGGACCGGCCCTTGCTGAGATGTTCAAGAAAACACGGCAGGCGATGTATCAGCGCCTGAAGACTCTGGAGCGCCGTGGTTTTATCGAGCGCGTGATTCCGACGCCGGATTCGCCGCTCGTTCCTGCGCTGTACCGCTGCAGCCAGAAACTCCGCGACGCCGAAAGGCGACTCGCGGGCAAGGAGTCAGATTCACATATTCCAGAACGAGGCCATGATTCAGGAGGTTGCGGAGATCTTCAAAAGACTGGCTAACAAAAACACCCTCAAGAAATGGTTCCGGGTGTTTGACCGTGATGTGACGACCGTTCCGTGGGACTACTGCTACCATATAGAGGCAACGCTGTACGAGGTTCTGTCCTTTATCGCACGGCGTGACGCGCGCATTGCGAGGACCGCCGCTCTCCTCCTCGATCCGTTCTGGATCGAGCTGGATGAGCCGGAAGATTATTTGCTAATATTTGACAAGTCCTAGTCACTGCCCCAATATGGGACAGGAGGCCCCTGATGAGGACTGCTCAAGATACGGTGGAATTTCTCCGGGCTCTAGGCGTCGAGTGTAAAGTTGACGACGCCGTCTATTCCCTTCTTGTTGACTCAAACCCCACAGTTAAAGCGTTTGTGGAAGGTGACATCAACCTCCACGAAGCGCTCTTCATCGAAGCGTACCTTTCCAATGGGTTCAAGGCAGCCGCCGCTGCCAGGGCCGCAAAATACAAAGGACTGACGGCCAAGGTCCACGGAAACGTGGGTCAAAAGGTGTTGAAACGGCCCAAGGTGCGCGAGATCATCGCGAAGAGGATCGCCGACAAAGCGATGGATTCCGATGAGATTCTCGCGAACTGGGCGGAGATTGCCCAGGCTGACATGGGGGATTTCATCACCTTGCAGCAGGTCCGTCACCCCCTGATGGACGACGATAACCTCGTCACGGTGGCCGTGCCGGACATGGCTAAGGCCGCGGAGCTCGGGAAGCTGCACCTCGTCAAGAAGTGCAAGATGGACGTGAATGGCAACTTTTCACTGGAGCTCCGAGACCAGGATTCGGCGATGGAGAAAATCGCCCGCCACCTTGGCATGTTTGAGAAGGACAACACCCTCAATCTGCCGAGGGGTCTGATTGAGCTGATGGCCGCGTCGCCGGAAGAGCGGCAGGCCGCGCTCCAGACGTACTCCGAGATGTTGGAGAAGGACGACTGATGCTAACCCCCAGGGAGGAGGCTGCGGCTCTCCTTGCTTTCAAGGAAGAGCTGGACATCCAATACGCCCAAGATCCCTGGAAATTCTTCTGCCAGCAGGTCATCACAAAGGACGAGTCGGCGGAGATCACAGAGGCCAACCAGGATCGCCGGTATCCGTGGCCGAAACATCACGAATATCTCAAAGAAGTGATCCAGGTGCTCCGAAACGAGCCCCTGGTGGCTATCCCGAAGTCGCGCCGGATGATGGTGTCGTGGCTCCTCTCAGCGTTTTTCGTCTGGGACGCCCGGTATCATCCGAACGGCGCGCTTTTCTATATGTCAGAGACGGAGCAGAAGGCGGCGTTTGCTGTCGACAAACGCTGCTACTTCATCGAGACGAATCTGAAAGATCCAGCGTTTCGGAGGACCCCGAGCACCTCGAAGACCAAGACCGGTCTGATCGGACACATCACCTATGAGAATGATTCCTATATCTGGGCACTTGCCAGCGGGGGTGATGTTCTGAGACAGTACACGGCGACCAGGATCTTCTTGGACGAGAGTGAATTCCAAGATGAGGCATCAGAGACCGTTCGAGCCGCGCTGCCGATGGTCGAAAATGGAGCTCAACTGATTCTCGCATCGTCCAGCGGCGGGCCAATCGGCATTATGGCTGAGCTGGCAGACGCCATGGGGATCAAAAGCTGGAAAGACGTGAAAAGGCTGGTGGCATGATGGGTGGATCAGGAGGCGGCAACTACGGGCATTTGGCGCAACGCGCCAATCCGAACGTCGCAGACCCTATGCAGAATATCAATAACGCAGGATTTCCAAACGCAAGGAGAACTACCATGGGCGGTGGAGCAGGACAGGCAGGCGGAGCAGGCGGACAGATGGGTGGACCGAAACCAGCGGCGGGCGGGATGCCGAGCGCATACCAAGGCCTCGCACAACCGAAACCAATGCCAGCGCCGGGCGCGGGACCGGCCCAGGGCCCGAGCATGGGAGGCCAGATGCGGCCCCTTCCCCCTCCAGGCCCGAGCAACACTGGCGCGTCTACGCCCCCGCAGCTTGGCGGCATCGGCGCTCAGCCTGCCGGGCGCGCGCTTGGCAACTTTAGCAGCATAGCGGGCCAGCAGGGCGGCCAGAACCAGCAGCAGCAGATGCAGATGAACGCCCTCCAGCAGATGCTCCAGGGAATGCAGGGCGGTGGCCGGGGCGGAGCCATGGGCGGAGGCAAATGACATGCCGAAGCCAAAACTCGAAAGGGTAGCCAAGGTCGGGGCCCTACCGACCAAAGAAGAATTTTACAGCGATGGCGGCAAGAGGGCGCGCACGCAAAAGATGAAGAAGAGGCGGAAGACGCGTGCGGCTGCGAAGAACAAAAAGCGTAGAATCTTCGGCTATGTTGTTGATGGCACGCCCGACCCCATAGCTGGCGTCACAGTCACGCTATCTGGCGATGCCGCAGCAGTCACCACAACAGACGCGAATGGACGCTTTGCGTTCCTGGTTGCGAAGGGCGAGTACACCGTCACACCAACGCATGCCAGCTGGACCTTCGCGCCCCTGAGCGAGGCGAACATTGTAATCTCGACCAGGGACCACAAGACCGCCGACTTTGTTGGCACTGCCGTCTGATGGCAGCCGACAGGCCCATCCCCCTTAGTGGAGGCAGAAAGATCCTGCCAAAAAGAGAAGACCTTGAAGTGCTGCCGTGGTCCGCCTTCGCGCAAGGGAAGCGCGGGCGCGGCGGCGGCGGTCCTTATGTCGAACAGCAACGCTCTGCTGTTTGGTGTACGGAATCTGATGGCTATGCGGCCTCTGGGGCTGTTGGGCAGCCACATTTATACAGCTCATGGACAGCAGAGGCAAACCTCATGGTCTCGTTTTGGGCGATGTGCTACAACCACACGGAATCATCGTATGTCCACCCGTGGGTTAGCCTGAATAACGCTACCTATGCGTCTTCTGGATTCAACCACGGGCCGAGATACAACGGCACTCTTTCCGAGTGCTTGATGTTTTCATCGCAGCGCATGAATGGATACCACTTGGACTACCGTGATGGGGCACCGACTACTGTCCTTGGCGCTGCAGGCGATGGCAATGGGAGCTTCAAGAACCTCGAATGGCATCACTTCTGCGTCTACCACGCCTATAATGGGATTCTGTGGGTAGATGGTGTTAGGACATGGGGGCCTGCTAACGACGGAGAGGCCACTTGGTCGGTTTCTCCTGACACCACGAACGGGTTCCAGATTTTGCAGATGGTGATCGGCAACCGGGCTGGTTTATTGGCGGCTGAGGCCCCCAAGACGAACCACTTCGGTGTCAGCAACTTCATTGTCAGCAATCCGGCTGATTGGGATGCAGATGAGTTCGATGACATCACAGCCATCGACCCGTTGGATACCATCTACGACAAATATGCGGCGTGGTCGATGCGCACAATCGAGGACGACAACCGCGACGGCATTCTTTGGCACTATCCATTCCAGGCAGACTGCAACGACATCGGGCCGTATGCAAAGCATTTGACGCTCAGCGCTGGCGGTCAGATCGCGTCGAATAATGGCACTTACGATGGGCCGACATTCTAGGAGGTGATATGGAATTCTTGCTGTTTGTAATCGGAATCGTTGTCGGCGGGGCGGGGGTCTGGTACTACCTGGAGAAGCTGAAGTCAAAGCCTGCGGCAAAAGGGAAACCGTAGTTGGATAAGGCCACAAATTACGCCGACTTCGAGCATGTCCCAGTCGTCCGTGGGAAGGGCGGCTGGGCTATGGCGTTCGTGCATTACAGCGCGGACCCGGACAAGGACGAGGAGTGGGCGGTCGCCATGCGGGAGCGCGGGACCGTCGAGGACTGGGAGCAGGAGATGGAGATCAACTTCAGCTCCGTGTCCGGCGCTCGGTGTTTCGAGTCGTTCTCCCTCGTCACCAACACATCCCAGGACCTGGAGCTGGATTACCAGTACCCGGTCTGTCTCTGCTGCGATTTCAACGTCGATCCGATGGTCTGGGTGATCGCCCAGATCCTGCCCGGTGAGATGCTTCACATTGTCAACGAAATCCGCCTCTCCCCGGGGTCAGTGATCGAGGCATGTGACGAGGTTCTCGACCTACTCGGTGACTACTACGGAGATCTTCGGGTCTATGGTGATGCAACCGGCAAGGCCCGCTCATCGAAGGACCAGAGGTCGAACTACGACGAGATTAAACTCCGCTTCATGCGCGCGCCGTTTCGTGTGCGGATGAAGGTCCCGTCTCGCAATCCATCCAATGTAAACTCCGTCCGGGCCTTCAATAGGAGGCTCCAGGACGATTTTGGTAACCCACGAGTTAAGATTCACGAATCGAACTGCACCCATCTCATCAGGGACATGGTCGAGGTAATCTGGGAGGACAGTGAACGCCGAGCGATAAAGAAGGTGCTGAAGAGGGAGGACCCCTACTTCTATCGCACCCATGCCGCCGACGCTGCCATGTCGATTGTCAACCGTGAATGGCCCACGAGGTCTGAGGTGTCGCGGAAGAGCCAAGAAGAGCTGGAGCACGAGGAAAAACTTGCCCGGAGAAAGGGCAAGAAAAAACGTAAAAAGCGCCCGCTCTTGGGACTTCTGCGGTAGGAGGCTAAATGCCAATCAGACAGCCGTTGCCAATGCGGGACCAGCCGCAGTCGGCCCTCATGAACCCGGCGACGATGCAGAGGACGGACCCCATCCCGGACGGGAATGTCGAGCAGAATCCCACTGGCATGAAGATCGAACCGATGCCAGATAAACCGCTCCCAGAGCGCGTCATGCACGAGGAGGGCTTCGAGGCCTTCCTCAGAGACCGCCTGAAGCGCCGCAGGGACTACGCCGTTCGAAACATCGAGCACCGGTACGAGGAGTGGGACCGCGTCCGAGAGCACATGCACATGTATGTGAACCTCGACCGGCGAGCTCGAAAGGGCGACAAGACGAGCATGTCGAAGGCCGTCGAGATGCCATTCCAGAGGTCGGTGACCGTCCCGGCCACCTACGCGACCATGCACGTGCTCCTGGCACAGATTATGTCGATCTACAGCGCCAGGAAGCCGATGTTTCAGGTCATGGGTGTCGGGCCGGAGGATCAGGTCAGCGCGAAGCTGATGGAGGTCCTCCTTGGACACGACTCTAAGGAGACCAAGGCCTACGGCGTGCTCTACAACGCATTCCTGGATGCCCTGACGACCGGGATGGGCGTTGTTTACGATTGCTGGGAGGTAGAGAAGGGGAACCAGTACAAGCATGTCCCGCTCGACGTCCCAGGCGTCCCACCGGAGGTTCTGAGGGCCCAGCTCGGGCCGCTCGCCTACACCCCAGTGAAGGAGTGGACGACCAAGAAGGAGTTCAACAGGTGGCGCGTGATCGACCCATACCGGGTAAGAAAAGATCCGCGCGTTCCTCTTTCCCGCCTTCAGGAGGGGGAGTTTTTCGGCCATCAGTTTGATGCGTCATACAACTACTTCGCCAAAAGGCAGATGCCGGATGGGCCGTACTTCAACATCGAGGCCCTTCGAAACCTCAAGGTCAACCGCACCCAGATGCGCTATGACCGTCATTTCGAGGGAGCCGATCAAAATACCCACCTCGACTCTGGCTTTCGGATGCACGAAGGCTACGGCGACTTCTACACAGGCGAGCACATGGTGGTGGAGGCCATCCCGCGTGATTGGAAGCTCGGCCCCAGTGAGAACCCAGAGAAATACGTTTTCACCTGGGTGGAGGACCAAAGGATCGTCCGCTGCCACGAGATGCGGAACTGGCATGGGGACTTCCCGTATGCCGGGTTTGAGACTGACCCGGACATCCATACCGCGAATTCACCGGGCCAGGGTGAGTTGATTGAGGGGCTGCAGCGGGTCACGAGCTGGCTCTACAACTCCTGGATCGAGAACATCACGGTGATGCTGAACAACCGGTATCTCTACTCTCCTCGGTTCATCAATCAGGTCGACTTCGATTTTGGCGGGCCGGGCGAGAACGTCAGGCTCACCAACGAGGCTGTCGAGATGATGCTCTCGGGAGAGATCCAGAGTGTCCAGCAGTTCCTCTACCAGATGCCGATGCAAGACGTGACCGGCCCGAACCACGTCCCGGCCATGGAGAAGACCTTCAGCTTCATCCAGCTCCTGACTGGAGCGAACGATCCGCTCAGCGGCATCCCGACTCCCACCGAGCGGTCGGCTACCGAGATCCAGACGATTTCGGCCAAGGCCACAGACCGCATTGCGATCATGACGAAACTCATGGACGAGGCCGGTGTGCAGCCGATGTTGAAGCGCGCGATGTGGAATCGCCAGCAGCTCACGAGGATCGAGCGGTACTACCGCGTTGTTGGTGATTTCGCCAGGAAGCTCGGCATGGATAACATTTTCGTCTCCCTGATGGACATCCAGGGTGACTTCGATTACGAGCCCGTCACCGGCATTGTGCCGGAGGACCCGGCGCGTTCCGCCATGGTTTGGCAGAACCTGCTACAGGGCGCTGGTCAGCTACCGCAGCTGCAGCAGCCAGGGCCGGACGGGATGGTGTTGGACTTCCGTGAGATCTTCAAGACCATTGCGGAAAAAATGGGCGTTACGGACCTTGACCGCTACATGATGCAGGTCAACGTGCAGCCTGACCAAGTCGTACAAGATCAGGCCCAGCAGGGGAACGTGGTGCCGATTCAAGGAGGAGGTCAGCGGGCCCTTGGCTAGACAAGACGCGCTAGATAAACGTATTCAGCAGCTGCAGCTCGACATCACTGCGATGGAGGTCCCCTACGCCAGGGCCCTGAAGAGGGCCAAGGGCGAGGATGATGAGTGGAACGAGCGCCGGTCATTCATGAACGACAGGATTCTGCGCCTTGTGAAGATGTTCAAAATCGGTGACAACGGGGAGAAAGCCATCGCCATCGCGGCCCAGTGTTCCATTCTGGCACACGAGATGACGGCCCCGATGAAGATCATTGATGACATGAAGGAGGCGAAGGCGCTCCTCCACCAAGCGCAAAAGGATAGAGAAAGTGCCCCGGACAACGAAATTTGACGCGTCAATGCGAATTTTGCCAAAGGGGCAGTGCTGTGCCTATATTCGAACTATGAAAGTCCACTCTGGATCGACCGGACATCGGCTAACCCAGACCAGAGCTGGGAGCCCAACGTATGCGGTGCCAACCACTTGTGGAGCACTAGGAGGTCATTGTGCCCGAACTTGAAAAAGAGGAGAACCAAGAGGAGTTCGGATGGGAAAATCTAGCGGCCCACGATGATGGTTCACGAGACATGGGTGACATTTTGCCGCCCAAGACCGAGGACCCTGAGCCGCCAGCGCCACCCCCCGCCGAGACTGTCGAAAAACCCGTAGAGACTCCCCCTGAACCTGCAGAGCCCACGGTCCCAGTGACTGAGGAGCCACCGGTAGCTGGGGCCGCTGAGGCCCAAGTGGCAGAGGGAGAGACACCGCCAGAGGATGAGGTCATCTACACGCTTCCGGGCGGGGTAAAGGTCACCAAGGCCGAGCTGATCGCTGACGACAAGAGGCTCCAAGATCTTGTTACCCACAGCAACCAGCTGACCCACTTCCAGAAGCTGTCAGAGGAGCGCGAAACGGCCCGGCTGCAAGCCGAAGCCGAGAAGCGTGAGGTCCTTGACCGATACACCGCAGCCCAGATGGCACAGCAGCAGCAGCAGGCGGCTGACATGCCAGCGCCAGAGCGCCCGCCCGGAAAAGCCATCGAGGCCCATTTCGAGCCCGCGCTTGCGGCCATGGTTGCGGATGGAAGGTTGACCGAGGATCACAAATCCGAGTTCGGTGGGCTGATTGCTGAGCACATGTACGACATGCAGACGGTCAAGAACCTCGTTGCCGAAGTCGTAAGAGTCGGTGGCCAGGAGTTTGAAGCCCTTCAGCAGCAGCTCGCAGGCGAGGTCGTTCCCCATGTCCAGGATTTCCAGGACCAGACTCTAAGGGCCACTGAGCGACAGATCCAGCAGGAGGCAGCGACCATTCCGGGCTATGAGGCCCTCGCTAAACCCGAAGAATGGCAACGGTTGGTATCCTTCGTCCACGAAAAAATTCAGCTCGGCGGATTTGATGCAAATGGCACTCCGATATTTAACCCGAACCTCGACCCCACCACGGCGGCTCAGATGTATGACGCTATGACTGGGGCCGAGCTGCGGCAACAGCTGCTGGCCCAAAAAGCGCTCGAAGAGCAGCAGGGCAAGGACGCACAGGTCGCAGCGCAGGTCACGGGAGAAGGAGCATCTCGTGCTGGCGGCCCACCGGTCGTGAAACGGCCGAGTGAGCTCACGCCGCAAGAAGAGGCCATGGACTTTACAGATCCGGCAATGATGACTGGATAGGGACTGGGTGCTGCCGTGGAAAGGTAGCCTCGAATGGTAGACAGAGCAGTAGCAGGAATGCGGGGCACGGGCTCGTTCACAGATGGCGAGCGCCCCACAAACTTCCTGGAGAAAATCCTCCGCGAGTACCCGGAGGGCCCGGCACCGCTGATGATGATTTTGGGCATGTTGAAGTCTCGTTCCGTGGATGACAACAAGTTCAACATCTTCGAGCAGGGCCTCCCGGACCAGATCCACCTCCTCGCTTCCACCGCGCAGTTTGCGGCAGAGGCGGCGGCGGCTCACCGCACCTTTGTGCTTGACACGGCCCCAGGTGCCCCGTACACGGACTACACGGCCCCCACCAAGTTCTTCAAGGTCGGACATCTCGTTCGAGTTGAGGCCACTGGTGAGGTCATCTATGTCGAGGACATCGTGGACGGCACCACGATGACCGTCGTTCGCGACATCGGTTCCAGTGCCACCTATGGTGACAGTGGCAACGCATTCGCGATTGACATGAGCTTAGGCGGATACGAGCTCACCATCATCGGTTCGGCGCACGAAGAGGGCGCGGACACTCCCAGCGCTATCCACTACTCGCCGCATGAGAAGTGGAACTACGCTGAGATCTTCCGTACCTCCCTGAGCTTGACCGACGACGCCGCGCAGACCTATTACCGGACTGGCGACATCAACGCCAATTCGAAGTTCGACTGCGCCATGATGCACTCCATGGAGATGGAGAAGGCATTCATGTGGGGTCGTCGCGAACGTGTCGACCAGCTCGCACCGGTCACCCTCGGCGAGGGCGAGACCATGCGGACCACTGGTGGCATCAAGTTCTGGATCGACCTCGAAGCCCCGACCCACGCCCTGGACGGTGCGAACGACCTCACGACCGCGAACACCATCACCCGTGATGAGCTGCTCGCGTTCTTGGAGCCGATCTACACCATCCCCGGTGGGTCCCAGAACAAGGTCGCCTTCTGTGGTTCGACCTTCTTGGGAGTGATGACCAAGTACGCCGAGGAACTCGGTCAGATCTTCCTGGAGCCCCGGGATAAGACGTATGGCCTCCAGATCAAGACCCTCGTTCACGCGTGGGGCGATCTGCGCCTGATCAACCACCCGCTGATGTCGGAGCATCCCTCCTGGCGGAAGTCGGCGGTTATCGTTGACACCCGGAACATCATGTACACCTACCTCCGTGGTCGGGACACTCGGTTCCTCCGCGAGCGGCAGGGCAACGGTGAGGATCGTGTGACTCACGAGTTTATGACCAAGTGCGGCCTGGATCTGCGCCATGCGCGGACCCACGGGTACATCACTGGGGTCGATGACTTCAGCGCCACCTGATCCCAAACGACTGAACATCTGGCGGGGAGGCACCCCCTCCCCGTCAGTATTTGGGTCTTTGCGGTCCTCTCGACGTAGAAGGAGGTTGAATGGCGAAGCGATACCGCTCCACGAGAAACGGTGCGAAGATGTTTGGCGGACGCGTTCTGTTCCACAAGCATTTTTTCCCGCAAATGGGGCAGCCACCATGTGATGACCCAGAAATCTGTGCGTGGATAGAAGCATTGCCCGGTTTCGGGAAAATGTTTTTCCTCCACGAGGACACAGAAAACATCCCGGTCATCAACCCGGAGTCGATCCCCGAGGGCTCCAGCGCGACTGTAGAAGATCTGGGGGCAGCAGCAGTGCAGCTCCAGAGGATGGGGATTGAAGTCAATCCCAATATTCTGCAGGACGAACAGGAGACAGGGGAAACACCGGTCCAGGACGAGGGAGAGCCTGTTGTAGACACGCTCCCGACCCTCACGTTTGTCGCGAAAGCCAACAAAGATGTCCTCCAGGGAATCGTCCAGAAGCAAGGCTGGGACGAGATTAACCAGGACGGGACAGTTTCATATCTCCGCGACACGATCAGGGAAAGGATCAAAGAGGCCCAGCAAGCCCAATAGGGGGAGCTGATGGCTAAAACTGCAGGTGAACTCGAAACGCGGGTTCGAAACTGGCTCTCCGCCAGGAACCGAGAGAAGCTGACTCCAGAAGAGATCTACGGCCTCATGAACGAGGCCGCAAATGAGCTGGTCAAACTCTTCGACGTTTGGTTCTGCAAGGTATGGGGAAGCGTTGTTAGGGACGAGGACAACGCCGTTTGGGCCACTCGGGCCATCCTGCCCCCTCTAAATGTAGACGGAGCGCCTCTCACGGCCACCCAGATCGCTGCAGGGGCCATACCGCAGAACACGCCCTACCTCCGAGCCGTCCCGTACCCAGAGGGGCTCTACCGTCCCTACAAGGCCTACTGGAACGAGATCCAGAAGGGCAACGAGCTTGGCTTCCTATTGGAAGATGAGTTCGAGGCAGAGTACGACTTCCAGGCCTCTGGTGGCACTCCGGCCGCATACAGCGTCACGGGTGACGCGGTCCTCCTGGGGCCGACGCCGGGATTTGACGTCACCTTGTGGGTGCAGGGCTACTACGAGCCGGTGCAGCTCGAAGATGAGGAGAGCGAGAACGAGTTCACCCGGCACGGTCATGAGCTTCTGGTCTACGCTACCCAAAACATGATCATCAAATACAACTACGAGGAGGAGGAGCGGGCCGACCTGTTCAGAGCTGAATACAGCAGGGCGCTCCGCGCAGCTCTTGCTCAGGGCGGGCGAACTACTGATGTGGCTCGCCAGTCCGTGCTCCAAAGGAAAGGCTAGGCAATGGCAGTATCCTGGATGTATAACGGCTTCCCCCTGAAGAGGGCGGATGAGACGACCAGGGGTGACGATTACCAGTTCGTCATCCAGAGTCTTGATGCTGCGATTCGCCACGCCTTCAGCTTCCCGGCTGGCGTAGAGCTCACGCCCCCCTTCTCAATCAACGCAAGCGGCGATGTCGAGATCCTCCAAAACCTGACCATCGGCAGCGACGTCCCGATTGACGAGATCGTGGCTGAGATCACAGAGTTCGCCGAATCGGACGACGACAACAGGCTGGCCAACGTCACGGCAATCAGGGACTACACATCGCAGTACATCGACGACTATTTGACCACGCAGAACCTATTCGTTCTGCGGGCCGGTGACACGATGACAGGGCCCCTGGTGGCTGACGGTGGGATCACCGCGTCAGGAAGCCTGGAGATCAGCAGCGCGGTCTTCGTGGATAGCCCCGCCTTGGCAGCTGGGATGGCTCTCCAGTCGAACCTCGGGGTGGACCTCATAAAGTTCAGCTCGGCTGTCGTTGTTGGCGACAACACCGAGGGGCTCCAGTTAACAGGGGCCTCTGGAAGACCAATCTACAATGGTGAGAACATCGCTTTCGTCTCAGATATAGCAGGAACCATCCCCGGCATGGATTATGTGCCGGAGGCTGGTGGCACCTTCAGCGGGATGGTGACGTTTGAAACCAACCTGTTACTCGACACTGGCAGCGCCATCAACATGTCATATCAGGGTTCGAAGTCGTTCCCATTTGCCAGAGTTGGTGATGATGCGGTTGGGAATGTGATCCTTGAGGCCACTGGCGGTTTTGAGTTTGAGGGGGCGGTTTCAGTATATGAGCTTTCAATCCCCCTGGCGGCCATGCAGACTGTCCTGTGGTATTCAAGCGGGGATTTCCAGGTTGGTCATGCTGGGACAAATATCAACCTTGTGGGTCTTGGCGCGCGACCGCTGTACAACGACGCTGATCTGGCACTCTACTCTGATGTGGGAGACACGTACACGGACGGCTCGGGCATCACGTTCACCGGCAGTGGCCCAATCGAGATGTCGATCACCGTCAACGGGATCAACATCTCCCACATGCCAATTGGGGACAATGGGCAGTATTCCAGAATCAGCTCCGGTGGGCTGCTGGAGTGGAGCGATCTGGACATTGTCGGCACGACAGATCAAGTGGTGGTTGCTACCAACCCGACGACGAAACAGGTCACGGTCAGCATCGACAACGAAGGGATCGACACGGCCCAAATCAAAGATGGCGCGGTCACGACCCCGAAGATCGCCGTTGACGGTGTCGACTACCTCAACCTCGATGCAGTTCGGACGATCCCGGACGCTCAACCTGGGATCTACCAACTGATCGTAGAGTCCACTGGCGTTGACGCCGGGACACTGCAGTGGCAGAAGGGTGGGGCCGCAGGGGTCCTTGGGACACTGTCGAGGGAAGAGACCGCAGCTGCTGGTGTGGACAATAGCGATCTCGTGACCGACGTGGTGGCCCTGGCCGGGACGACTGGACCGTACATGATCCACGAGGTCAGGTTCACCAATCTACTCTCCACTCGCGAGGCCGTTCTGACGATCACCATCGACGGCCAGACGATTCCAATCTTTGACGAAGAAACCATCGACTATCTAGAACCAGATGTGATCATGAACGACGCGGACGCGCAGTATGACTTCCCGTTCTTCGCCAAGGAGTCCTTTGAAATCAAATTCAGGAGGATTGGGGCGACGACGGGCGATGTAACCTGCCACGCCAAGGCAGTCAGGATGGGCTGATGGCTTTCGTAGACAGCCCCCACTACGCATGGGTGATGTCCTACCTCTGGGGGATGAAGAACTTCTTCGTGTCTTTGGGAACGGTTGAGGTATTCAACCCGAGCCACCGGCCAAAACAACAACTTTACCCCAGCCACCCAAACTACGTGGAGCTCTGGGAGCCGGTTTTTAATGGCCTCAGCGGGCCATATATTCTACTGAGCCTCACCTTCAACAATGTTCTGACCACACCTCCGTACTACGCCGGGAACCACGCGAGGGTCATTTGCGACGGGGAAGAGGTGTGGGAAGACCCATACAGTGGCCTCAGTGGCATTTTTGACCTAGACGACACAAGGTACATTGGGCGCGATGGGGTCTACGCTCCGTTCTTTTTCGCTCAAGATTCAATGCTCATCGAGACTCGGCCAATTTGGTCTGGCGACTCTTCTGGAGAAATTGAGTGCGTCATTATGAGGTTTTCTGAATGACAAGGGCTGGCAATAAAGTACCGTTCCCCATGCCGGAGTCTGGGGTTATCTCTGACCAGCATCCGTTTGCAATCGGGCACGGTGGGCTGTCGCTGTCTCAGAACTGGTGGAACCACGACGGGATATTCAGGACCAGGAATGGTCTATTCTCAGCTGAGCCGCCGAGGCGGTGGTACGAACGGATTATCGACTGCCTAAACCTTGTGCCAGAAGCCCTGGCCGAGTGCGACCCGACTGGCACAGCACTGCTCAACTACGACGTCGGTAGGGTGCAGGTGAACCCCGGGACCGCAGATGCCCTAGCTGGGGACCATCAGTATTACGCCTTTGTGACGACCTCTTTGGATGCGGACGTCGTCACAGATGAGATCACAGCCGAGCCAGGACTCCCATACACGGCCTGGATTTTTGGGGGGACAGGTGCGGAGGCAGATACTTATTCTCTTGAGTTCGTCGACTCCAGCTCGGTGGTTCTTGAATCCGTTCCGCTGGCTGGCGATGCGATCAACCAGGGCCTTTGGCTGGTTACAGCGACGGCTCCGCCAGGGACCGTAGCTGCTCAATACAGGATCAAAGTTACGGCGCAGGCCGGAGTCTCATTCGGCCCATTCAAACTCTGCCAGAGCGAAGAAATCAACGCCTGGAGCGCGGGCGATGGATACGCCGAGGCCCCAGACCAGAACCTGTTCGCTATGGAAGTGGCGCACCCGGAGACCACTCAAGAGACCATGCAGATGTGGGATGTGCTGGTGGGCCAAGAGACCCCCGTCTCTTACACTGGCGGGGGGTTGACTGGCCTATTCGATGGCTACGACAACATGCCGTTCGCTGGCCGGGCGGTTGCGTATTCGGCGCAGCCCAGCCGGTCGATTCCATCGTACAACGAGGTGACCGGGCTCGTGCTCAAAGAGGCGTGGCGGGTGCCGGTAGATCCGTCGACGGCCTACAGAGCCTCGGCCTCATACTTCTTTGATGTAGAGATCAGCCCGTTGGCCGAGATCGTTTATACGATTGAGGGCGTTTATTACAACGAGGCAGGGGTGGAGCTCGACACGGTCACCATCGCCTCGTCTGGGATTTCTGGGCTCCCTGGCGGGTACTACATCACAGACCCAAGGGGGCGAGACTGGGTCCAGTTCGTCCCGCCGCCCCTGACGACGCACCTTGGGCTGAGGATTAAATGCCTGTGCCCAACAGCGGCCAGCGACGTTGTTTACGACAACCTGGGCAATATCGTCTATGACAACCACGGTCAGATCGTCACGCTTGATGAGCCGAACTTCGAGGCTATGCGAGTTGGCGTTATTCTTGATGACGTGAAGCTGGTCGAGGCTGGAACGGCGAGCACCCGGTGGTGGGATTTTGAGCTTCCAGTGGTTGAGCACTCCGGCCCGTATGCTAGGGGCGAGTTCCCGCTGAACTACTACCTCCATGACTATCTTTTCGAGGGGGCCACGGAGTCCAACCGCATTGTCATGGCGACTGATCAGTCCCTCTGGAAGTGGGACGACGTGAACGATGGGTGGATTTGGGCCGGGTTTGATCTCGAAACAATCTATTCAAAGCTCTACCTTTTGGGGACCGATGAGGACGACGAAGAGACGGTCACCTTGGACGAGCGGATCACATTCGAAGAGACGGACCCAGAAGGCTATACGTCGCAGCCTGGGGAGCCTGATGAGCTGGAGATAGAGATCACCCTCCCGAGCGCGTCAGAGGGGTCCACGACTCCATACCCAGGCGAGTCCTGGAGCTATCGGGTGAATGGTGGCGACTGGGTGGGCCCGTTTAATCTACTCATCGACCCGCCAATCACCGAAGCTGAGATCGAAATCAACTTCGGGACGCCACGGACGCTCCCGATTAAAATCGTTGTTGCCCTTGACGAGGATAATTATGATGAGGAAGCGGAGCGCTGGACGGACTTCGATGACGTCTGCGTGATCCCAGACCCACCTCCTGATGACTGGGAAGACCCGATCTTTATGGGCAGAATCGTCACCAGAAGGCATGACGAAGAGGTCGACGAGACCGTCTTCCACACTGACCGCGACGGGCCGGTGGAACTGCGTGGCTACGATTTCGGACAGAAGACGTGGATCGTTTGCGCGAATCCGAATGATAGAGTCACCGCATGGGATGGGCAGGATGACAGCAAGATCGAAAGGGCTGGGAGCGGCTCCCCGTTCGCCAAGACCATCTGTGTCTCGGGCGGTCGAATTCTCGCAGGCAATGTACGTTTCGACGACCCAGGGACAGATTTCAACGCCCCTCTGGCTATCGTCTACTCGGACACGTTCCTTAGCCGAGGATTCAGAAACTGGCACCCTGAACTGGCCATTAGACTCGCCGACACCCCGGGGGAGATCGTAAAGCTCCTGGAGATGGGAACCCTGGCTGTTTCGGCCTACAAGACGGACGCTCTCTATATGCTGGTTTACCAGACCGGCAACAACCCATTCCGCACCCAGCTGATGGCTTCCAATATCCCCGGCCCAATTGGGGTCAGGGCCGTGGCTGCTCTCACTGAGAACACCCACCTGTATCTCGGTGCGGATGGTGGCATCTATATGTTTGACGGCACCTATCCGAGAAATTTCAGCCAAAATATCAGCGGCACGATCCAATATGAGCTGGACCTGAATTATAAGGATCGGGCGTTCCTGGTCTACACCCCAAGGATGAATTCCGTCCTGGCCATGTATCCGACGAAGGGATCTGACGGCAGAGTCAACCGTGGAATGTGGATCGACATCGACAAACAGGCGGGATGGCCATTCGAGTGGAACGGCCCTCTGTTTGACTTCACGGCTGGTGCGCCGGTCCAGACCATTGGCAACTACGAAATGGGCGGTGTGACGATCCGCATGGGTAGCCTGTCGTCTGTGCTGGCCCAGGGGCAGGCGCTGCAGCCCGACTTCTTCATGGGGGCCGCAGACGGCGTCACGTATGTCATGGACGACGGGGCGCTCGATGACTGGGGCCATTCAATCCGCGCCCTATTGCGTAGCGGACTGACAGAGTTTGGCCTCCAGGACCGTTACAGCGTCTTGAAGGAGATGGAATTCCTCGTCAATCGGACAAATACGCCCCACACTCTTGACGTTGAGATTTGGTCATCAGACTATGGGTTCGATGCAGTCCCAGTGTCGCACGAGTCCATCGACATCTTCCAAGAGGGCCCGTACTTCGCAGAGGTGAGGGAGAAGGGCAGGTTCTGGGGCTACGGATTGACGATTGAGGCATCAGAGCACATCTTCATGAACGGCGCATTCGGGTCTATTGCTGGCGCTGGGAGGCGCAAATCGTAATGGCAGAGATGGACAATACCTTCTACCAGATCCCGGCAATTATGCCGACGCCGCATAGGCCGCAGGGCAGAATCGCCCTGCCGGAGGGTGAGGGTCTAGATGATCTGAACGCATGGAGCGGGGATGTGGTTGGGGTTGTCGACGACCTCCTTCGCTGGTCGAGAGAGATGCACTCTTCAATCTACGACAGCTACATCCCGCAGACCGACCGCATTGAAAACATGATCATGATTGGTCAGACAATTGAAGAGCGCCCGCGCGCCATTGGGTCTCGCCGATTTTTCTATCTCCTCCCAGACGGCCCAGATGAAGACGGGGTGCTCTATCTCGACGCTAGATATGGGGACAAGAACTGGTGGGACGTCATCTCCTTTGCGGAGGTCGCTGAGGGCATCACAAAGACTTCCCCGATTATAGGAGGTGGCGGCAGCGGCAGCGATACTACGCTCGACACCACTGATTTCGACAACGTCCTGAGCGTATTGGATGACGATGTGCAGAAAGCCATGGACACGCTCGACGACCACCTCCATGCGATCATCGAGGTAGCGTCTTCAGAGCCAGCTGATGGTGCCCTAGATAACGGGCAGGCCGTGTTCTGGTATGAGGCTGCACCATGACCGTTGCCGTAGCTGGCCTGTGGGAACTCGGGCACAATGTGCCGCTCCAGGAAGCATGCCTATGGGAGATGGTGGTCCGAGACTTCATGGTGGACGAGTGGCACATGAGTCCGGTCACAGGCATTGACCAGCCTCGGGTCACGGAATGGGCAGATGCTGGTGCCATGCTGGAGGCGCTGCGTAGGCAGCACCACCTCGTGTTCGTTACCGAGGGAGCACCGTGCTATCTCTCCGAGTTCAAGCACCCGGAGAACGCTTGCTATGTGTTCGGGAAATGCAACTGGTCGCCGTTCACCTCGTTCGCAGAACCGGGTGACTTGTCGCTGTGTATCGAGACACCAGCGGGTGACGGGTTGCTGTGGCCGCATCAGTGCGCGGCGACAGCCCTCTGGCATAGGGGTCGGCAATGGCAGTAGTAGTCACAGACCTTCGCAACAGTGGTGCCGCGTTCAACGAGGCCGATTCCATCACCGGGTGGGTCGGCGGAGTGACGCTTTACACCTCGGCACCGACACCGGCAGAGGCAAGTGGGTGCGTTGGCGACGTTGTTTCCAGCACCACCACGAACCCGTATGTGGTAGCCACGAGCGTCGACCTTACCGATTCGTTGGTGTACGTCTGG
>Ga0316198_10000210_pt1 | contig 28019 bp, 25 predicted proteins | sample OudBieAanoxic_MG_FD_204935 | JGI IMG/M metagenome (GOLD analysis project Ga0316198, IMG submission 204935) | Coastal sediment microbial communities from Oude Bieten Haven, Netherlands - site A anoxic | ecosystem: Environmental > Aquatic > Marine > Coastal > Sediment | place: Netherlands... | reverse complement strand
CCAGCGCTCCAAATTGCAGGGCACAGTCAGGGCTTTGCTGACGGTGCGATCTTCGCGCCAGCAAAAAATGTCATCAAGCTCCATTTCTGGCTCCAGCGGCCTGTGACTGTTTTTGCTCTTGCGGGGCTCACACGCAAATCGGCTGTTAAACGCCTCGATAAATTCCAGCACGTAAGCGTTGGCCTCGGATAGGGTATTGATTTCGCGCAGGCGTAATTCCTTCACCCTAGAGCGGAGGCGCCCACGTCACTACCCGCTTTCGCTGTGTAGTGACGTGGGTAGCGAGTGTCTTGCGCCTTCTTCCCCCCAGTAAGCAACCGCATCGGATGAGTCGCGACGTGCTCGGAGGCCACTTCGGATGTGGCATTTTCCGGCCTCCCGATACAGGCTGGTTTGTTCAGTCTTCAGGTCTCCAAGGCGGAACCACCATGTTGGCACAAGGCAGGGAGGGCCTGCCCCCGGTTCATGGGCATGGCCCTGGCAAAACCGCCTACGAACGCCATCAACCCGAGCAGACACTACTCTACCAGCTCGTCGAAGCGCACTACCCCGCCCTTGTGGACCAACTGGCCCAGCAGGGTAAATCCCTGCCAGACCATGTCCACCGGGAATTCGAGGCCTACCTGAAGTGCGGTCGCCTCGAGCACGGCTTTCTCCGGGTACGCTGCGACAACTGCCACTTCGAGCGGCTGGTGGCGTTTTCCTGCAAAAAACGAGGATTCTGCCCCAGCTGTGGCGCCCGGCGCATGGCCGAGACCGCCGCCCTGCTGGCCGATGAGGTGTTTCCCGATGTCCCGCTTCGCCAGTGGGTCGTCAGCTTCCCCTTTCCCCTGCGCTACCTGTTTGCCGCCCACCCCCAAGCCATGGGCAAGGTGCTGGGCATCGTTTACCGGGCGATCTCCACCCACCTGATCCACAAGGCCGGATTCTCACTCAAGGATGGCGCTACCGGGGCCGTAACGCTGATCCAGCGCTTCGGTTCCGCCCTGAACCTCAACATACATTTCCACATCCTGTTCCTGGATGGCGTCTACGTCTATCGCGACAACCGCCCACCCCGATTTCAACGCGTCAAGGCGCCGGACAAAGCCGAGTTAGAGGAGTTGGTCCAACTGATCAGCCAGCGCGTCGGCCGCTGCCTTGAGCGCCAGGGCTTGCTGGAACAGGACACCGAGAGTGCCTGGCTGGACCTCGACCCCGCCGAGGATACCGATGCCATGCCTCAGATTCTGGGCAGTTCCATCTCATACCGCATAGCCGTCGGCCCACAGCAGGGACGTAAAGCGTTCATGATCCGCACCATCCGTCCGCTGGAGCGACCTGATCCCGGACTGGAGCGGGTGGCCAGGGCCAACGGATTCTCCCTGCATGCCGGTGTGAGTTGCGAAGGGCATCAAAAAGATAAACGCGAGAGGCTGTGCCGCTATATATCCCGCCCTGCCGTGGCAGTTCCTCGCCTTTCACTGAGCTCCACGGGCAAGGTGGTTTACACCCTGAAGACACCGTACCGGGATGGGACGACACAAGTGGCCTTCGAGCCGGTGGATTTTATTGCACGATTAGCAGCCCTAGTACCGAAGCCAAGGGTCAACCTCACCCGCTACCACGGCGTACTCGCGCCGAACCATCGCTGGCGCGGGCTCGTCACGCCAGCCAGGCGAGGGAGAGGCATCAAGTCCACCTCCAACGCAGAAGTCCGCACACCTGCCGAACGTCATGCAGCAATGACCTGGGCCCAGCGCCTAAAACGTGTGTTCAGTATCGACATCGAGGTTTGCGGCCGCTGCGGTGGTTTTGTGAGAGTGATCGCTTGCATCGAAGACCAGGACATCATAGACAGGATACTGGCTCACCTTCGCAATAAGGAACAGGACACCCCCACCCTGCCACCTCTGGTGCCACCGACCAGAGCACCACCTGGGACATTGCCTCTTTTCGCTGGGAAGGGCGCGCGGTAGCAGATTCCAGCACAACAGCACTACACCAGCAAGGAAGCCAGTGAATACCGCATGGCATGAGCGGTCGCGTGCACCCGTTCAGGAATGAACGGATTTGAATGGCATGCTCAACGCCGCGAACAGGATTTTCGGGTCAATAGACGGGAATTTCGACAGGTCAGCAGGTCCAGTCGACACAATCAGCGAGGATCTGTACTCTCAATAGGCCGTTAATATTTCCTATCCTTGCACCTTTATTCGCAGTTATGGCATTATCGGCCCCGCCGAAGCAGCCCTGTCTTTCCTGGTATTTTTCATGGTACTGGACGCGGGAGGCTGGCATTGGGCCCAGCCGCTTGCGAGCAGCACCGTCCTGTATGGCCAGGCCAGCGGCGCATTTCTCGCCACTATCATTTTCTGCCAGATTGGCAATGTGATGGCCTGCCGTACCAATCGCCAGAGCGCCCTGCCCTACCTGACACGGCACAATATGTGGATTTGGGCCGGCCTGCTGGTGGAAGTCGTGTTTATCTTGTCGATTATCTACCTGCCCGTGTTCCACACCTTCTTCTCCACCGCCGCACTACCACTGTGGGTGTGGGGTATCGTCCTGGCTGCGCCGTGGATCATTTTCGCAATCGAAGAAGTGCGCAAGTGGCTGGTGCGCCGGGGAGCACACTGGTTGATGGCCTGAGAGCAAGTAAATATGAGAGTTAACGAAACCGATGTTATTTATCCGCGTTTTCCAGCAGCAGTACTCCGGCTCCGGCAATGGAGATCGGCGCATGTAAGTGCTTGTGCAGGCAATTCACTTACTCGGCCAGGGCTCCCCTCATGACCAGCCACGTTTCGTCTTTGAAAATAGAATTATTAGCTTAGGATTTTCAGGCAGAATCGGAATCTGTCGCAATCAGCTCTTGCAGTATTTTTCTGGCATGAGCCCCGCCCCGATCAATATTCAGTGACATCAAGCGACGGTCAGGGTTGGCATCAAGATTACGCTGCTGCGATTCGAGCATTTCCAGATCTTCCGTGAAAATCTTCTGCTGTGAATCTCGAATTGTTGTCGTCAAGACCGAATCACTGACATTGAAATTGCGCGCCAGCCCCCAGAAGTACCAGCAACTAGTCTCTGTTTCCGGGGTAATAAGATCAACCACTATACCCGATGCCCGGTGCTCCGCGGGAGCGTCAAGTCCACCGTGGCCAGCATGGGCGACACCCACATCGATCATGACGCTGCCCGGTGGTGTAAAGCGACAGATCTGCCAACGATCCACCGGCACATCAGGGTCGAGATTGTTGCCCTTGAGTGCATCCTGCCAAAAGGGTGGCGCCGGAATATTCTCCATCCGGCGACTAACCGTCGCGCAGTGGCCGTCACGAGCCGTATCTGGTGCAGCCTCCTCTATTTCCGGCTGACCGATACTGGTGGCGTGCACGTAGGTTTCGTGGGTCAGGTCCATCAGGTTGTCGATGAGCAGGCGATAATCACAGCGAATGTTGAACATTCCGCCACCAAAGGCCCAATCGGGGCTTCGTGCCCAGTGCAGGTCGGGTATCAGGTCAGCATTCGCAAGCGAAGCCTCACCGGGCCAGACCCAGACATAGCCATGGCGTTCCACTGCCGGGTAACTGCGTATGCCCTTGCGAAATTTTTCAACGGTTTGACCAACCATGGCGGCACATTCCCCGTCGGCGTTCATCTTCATGCCGTGGTAGCCACAGACGACCAGGCCATCCTGCACTGTGCCCAGCGATAACTGCGCGCCGCGATGGGGACAAAAGTCCTCCAGGGCAGCTACTTCATTCTTATCGGTCCTGAACAGTACCAGTGACTCGCCACAGATAACCCGGCCGAGCGGTCCTCCTTCGATTTCGTCAGGTGTACAGGCCACATACCAGGTGTTTTTCGGACACTCCAGTTTATTGCTGGTATTCATTTTCTCTGAGTTCCTCTTCTATTGGTGATAATCAACTGTCATGCAAGAAACACCATTTCAAGCTTAAATATTGGCGGTAACATCATGCTGCTTCAATAATGGGCGCAACAAGAACACGGCTACAGCCGCTATCATTGCCCCGGAGCCCATTACTATCGAGACCGGCAAGAGACCAAAGCCAGAGCTGAAAAGAACTCCAGCCAGAACAGGGCCCAGCGCTGCACCGCCTCTACCGACACCGATCACTACACCGGTTCCACTAGCTCTTAGGGTAGACGGAAAAGCGTTTGCCACCAGCGCATAGTAACCAACGACGCCGGCATTGATGAAAAATCCCGTTGCAGCGGCGATCACTGATAGAGCAGGCAGCGTTGATTGCCCGAGTCCAAACCCACAGACCATAAAAAACGACAGGAACAGAACCACAATGAGCAACTTCCCAAGCTTGGCACGTGCGGTGAGCATACCGAGGCACAGCGCCCCCAATGTGCCCCCGACATTGGCCCATACCAGCACACCGCCGGCCGAAGATGCTTCGTAACCCATATCGACGACGATCTTCGGTATCCACTTAAGTACAAAGTAGAACGTCATAAAATGGGTAAAATAACCCAGCATCAGTAATACGGTAAGGGCTCGGTATCTTTCTGAAAATAGCTGTCGATAACTGGATGCCGGCGCCGCTTTCTGCACATCCGGTAAACGGGCAATGGTCTCATGCCCCATCTTTTCAAGCGTTTTATTGATGCGACCCAGGGCATTCTTCGGACGCTTGTTAGCCAGGAACTCAATCGATTCAGGTAGACAGAACCAGACAACTATCAGGAACATACCCGTGGCGACTGCTCCGAAGACAAAAATTGCCCGCCAGTCCATCTGCTGTAGTAGAACCGTGGCGACCGAGCCCCCAATTACAGCGCCGATTGGGTATCCCGCAGCCATGAGTATCACTGCAAGGCTACGGTACCTGGCATTGGAGAATTCGGCGACCATGGCATTGGTCGAGGCCAGCATCCCGCCAATTCCCAAACCTGTAAAAAACCTGACAATGAGTAGCTGATTTACAGTGTGTACTAGAGACGCGCAGTACATGCCCACGGTCATAAGTATGAGGCAAAAAAGTATCGTTGGACGGCGCCCAAAGCGATCTGCCATGCCACCCAGTGCAATGGAACCCATCGCCATGCCAAAGAGCTCCATCGCCAATACAACACCCAGTCCGGCCCTACTTATCGACCACTCTTGGGCAATTCCGGGTGCAGCAAAACTGATTGCCAGTACATCGAAACCGTCCAGAGCGGTGAGCAGGATGCAGACACAGACTGCAAACACCTGGAAACTATTCATAGGTGACTGGTCAAGCAGTCGCTTTGGATCTAGAGCGGCATTCATGAACTGATACTTTTCCAGTCTGGCCCTGGCTCAAGTTGAAAGGCCATAAACCTCACCTGTTTAGCCCCCGGGGGAGGAAATTCCCAGACGATGATGGACATCGGTCAACATAGCGCGTGCCTGCTCTGGCTGACTGAGCAGCCCCTTCTTTAAGGCGTTCTCTAACAGCAGACGCGCCTGGCCCCATTCGTGCCGCGCCAGGCGTTGCGCCGCGGCATTGACTGCCACTTCTCCCGTCTGGGATTTCTGTGCGATCAACTCCAGCATGTTCGCTCACCTCTCAATTATTCTTATGCGATGGTTACAGGTCAGCGTTTTCCAGCAGCAGTACACCAGCCCCGGTATTGGAAATCGGTGCATGGTAATGCTTGTGCAAGCAGTTCACTTTTTCGCCCAGCGCTCCTCTCATAACCAGCCACATAATGGTTTCAATTCCCTCGGTACCCGCCTGCTCAATGATCTCCTGTGTACTCTGGTTAGCGAACCAGTCAGGGTCGTTGATGATGCTCTCGATACAGGCCAGGTCGTAGTCGACATTGATAATGCCGGCGCGTTCACCCTGCAGCTGGTGCGATAGCCCACCCGTACCGGCAATCACGACATTCATGTCCTGCGGATAGGATTCAATTGCTGTCTTGAGCGCCTGGCCAAGTTTGTAACAGCGTTGGGCACTGGGCAGCGGATGCTGCACCGTATTGACGGCAAGCGGTATCGCCTTGACAGGCCAGATTTCGTGGTCTCCGAACAGTACACGCATCGGATTGACGAAGCCGTGATCGACCAACATTTCCTGGCAGGTGCACATGTCGAACTCCTGGTTTATCAGGGACTCCGCCACATGCCAGGAAAACTCCGCGTCACCATCAAAAGGCGCAGTGGGTTTTAAGCCCCAACCCTCGTCGGCGTTGTCATACTTGTCTGCGCATCCAATGGCGAAGGTCGGCACCTTGTCCAGGAAAAAATTTAAACCATGGTCGTTGTAGACCACGATGATGAGATCGGGCTTCTTTTCCGCCAGCCAGTCGTGGACTGGTCCATAGCCATCGAAAAAGCGTTTCCAGTAGGGATCCTGGGTCAGTCCATCAGAAATAGCGTTACCGACCGCAGGAATATGTGATGTTGTGACGCCGCCTATAATTTTAGCCATTCCAGTAACCACCTTCCTTTTCAAGTCGCTCTACCAAACCCTCTCCCTTCTTCAGGAGATTTTCCCTGAACTCGTCGCCGGAAATACCCTGGAAAGCGGCACCGGCATCCTGGACCGACACGCCCCGCGGGATGCAGAATTTGGCCATATAATAGATGTTGGTCCCGGCTCGCAGTACACCCAGGAAGTCTTGATTAACAACCAGCTTTTTCTGACTTTCTGTAAGACCAAATTTATCGCAATATGCTGCAGGATCATCTTCAAACTCTTTACGGCAGCTCTCTTCATTGAACGAGTAAAACAGCTTGTTCAGCGCGTACGAGCTATGTGCTCTGCGACCATCAAACACATAGCTTCCCGGTATATCGTCATAATCATGCTTTTTCCAAACCATCTTTTTCCAACTCCTGTTAGTAACAAGCGTCCAAAATCAACGCTCAGCTTCTATAAACTCTTCAGTGTCGATCTCAGCCTGGGTCGCAGGAGGATACCTTTCTCCATTCACCGTCTGCTGGTTGACCAGTGCTCCCGCGGCAGAGAGGATGCCGGGATCGACTGTAATTTCAGCCGCCCGCATATTCTCCTCAAGGTGATCGATCGATCGGGTACCCGGAATAGGGATAATATTTTCACTTTGGTGCAGCAGCCAATTGAGCGCCAGTTGCCCCGGCGTACAGGCCGCCTCCTGTGCCAGCTCACAAAACGCCTGGAAAAGTATCCGGTTAGCAGAGAAGTTTGGCTCCTGGAAGCGCGGCATGCCACGGCGGATATCTTTCTCGGCCATTGCTTCGGGGTCGCGCACGCCTCCGCTGAGAAAGCCTCGCGCCAACGGACTGAAGGCGACAAATGCAATACTGCGTTCGCGACAGGACTCGAGTACGGCAATTTCGGGATTGCGCGTCCACAGCGAGTACTCGGTCTGGACTGCGGCCACAGGGTGCACTGCACTGGCTCTGCGCAGGGTATCGGCGGACACTTCAGACAGGCCAACCGCACCCACTTTGCCCTGCTTTACCATGCGCGAAAGCGCTTCCATGCTTTCTTCAATGGGTACGTTCCTGTCCCATCGATGCAGGTAGTAAAGATCAATATAATCCGTCTGCAAACGCCGCAGGCCTTCATCTATAGTCTGCATCAGCGTTTCCGGTCGGCCGTCTATCACGCGCTTGCCAGCGACCCCGGTCATACCGCACTTGCTGGCCAGGTAGATGTCACTGCGCCGGTCTTTCAACGCCTCCCCCACCAGTTCTTCGTTATTGCCGAAGCCGTAGAGCGCTGCTGTATCAAAATGCTTGACCCCGATGTCGCAAGCGCGATGGAGAAGGCGAATTGCGTCCTTTCTATCGGGCGGGCTTCCATAAGCGTGGCTCAGGTTCATACAACCCAGGCCAATGGGGCCTACCGAGCGTGATCCTATTTTCCGCTGCTGCATCATTTTACCTGCCACCTATCGTTCAGACACCGTCGTCCAGTTGCTGTTCCAGGTCGTGCAGCACCTTGTAACAGGGAAGCACCTTGCTCACGCTGGAGTTGGGCTCGCGGCCTTCGCTGATCGCGGCAAAGAACTCCCGGTCCTGCAGTTCGATACCGTTCATGGAAACGTCAACCTGTGAGACATCAATGGGCTCTTCCCTGCCGTCGACCAGATCATCGTAGCGGGCGATATAGGTACCGTTATCGCAAATGTAGCGAAAGAAGGTTCCCAGGGGGCCATCGTTGTTGAAGGACAGTGATAGCGTACAAATTGCTCCATTTTCTGCCTGCAGTTGGATCGACATATCCAGTGCGATCCCCAGCTCAGGGTGAACAGGTCCCTGAATAGCATTGGCTTTCACGATGGGAGAATTGGCCTGGTAAGCAAATAGATCAACCGTGTGAGCTGCATGGTGCCACAGCAGGTGATCGGTCCAGCTGCGTGGCTCACCCTTGGCGTTAATATTCTTGCGTCGGAAAAAATACGTCTGCACATCCATTTGCTGGACGTTGATCTCACCGCCGACAATACGATTGTGAACCCACTGATGGGAGGGATTGAAACGACGAGTGTGACCCACCATACACACCAACCCCGTTTCCTTCTGGGTATTCATCACAGCCTCTGCATCGGCCCAACTATCGGCCAATGGTATTTCCACCTGCACATGCTTACCCGCCTGCATGCACTGGATAGACTCAGCAGCATGCTGTTGGGTGGGTGTACACAAAATCACAGCCTCGGCGTCTGTTTCCGCCAGCGCTTCACCCAGGTTCATGGAGACATGGTCAATACCATATTGGTCGGCCACTTCCCGGGTCTTGGGAAGTTCACGCCCGACCAGTGAAACCACCTCGACATCATCAATATTGCGGATGCCATCCAGGTGTTTGATACCAAAGGCGCCTGGGCCAGAGAGCAAAACTTTCATTCGAATATCCTCCTAAGAATTTTCCATTGCTGTATCAACTTTCCGAGGCCTCGGGCCAGTACAGTCGCATGGGATTGTCCACCAGCAGCTTGTGCTGCAATTCGGGTGTGGTAGCGATGCGCGGAATATAGTCTACGAGCAGGCCTTCATCCGGCGTATGTGTGCGCATATTCGGGTGTGGCCAATCTGTCCCCCAGAGGACCCTGTCTGGAAAGGTCTCAACGACTTTTTGCGCGAAGGGAACAACGTCGTTGTACTGGTAATCCTGTTGCTGGCTCAATCGCTCCGGGCAGCTGACCTTGCACCAGAAATTTTCATTTTCACGCATCAGCCGCAGGAACAGGCTGAACTCTTCGCCATCAATCGGCTTGCTGACATCCGGCCTGCCCATATGGTCTACAACCACGTCGGTAGGCAGCGCCGTAAAGAAATCGTACAGCTCTGGCAGATCGGGGGCTTCGAAATAGATCACCACATGCCAGCCCAGGGGTGCAATTTTCGCGGATATCTCCTCCAGGGAATCAAAGGGCAGTTTATCGACCAAACGCTTCACGAAATTAAAACGCACCCCGCGCACTCCGGCCTCGTGAAGCGCCTGTAATTGCTCAGCGGATATATCGCGACGCACCGTCGCCACGCCGCGAGCCAGACCGTTCGAATCCTCCAGAGCATCCACCAGGGCGCGATTGTCCGCGCCGTGGCAGGTGGCCTGTACAATGACATTACGGCTGAAACCCAGGTGATCCCGCAGCGCCCACAGTTTCTCCTTGGGCCCATCACAGGGCGTGTACTTACGCTCCACTGCATAGGGAAATACGTCGCCGGGGCCGAATACATGGCAGTGCGCATCCACAGCGCCGGGCGGCGCCACGAAAGTAGGTTTACTGGGATTCGGGTGATAAACACGCCACCCGAAATCCATGGTAAATTTACTCATGCCTCACTTGCCTCTCGCTTCCAGCGCCGCATCCAAGCGGGGATATACCCTCCGGGCATTGCCCTCGTACACCTTGTAATGATCCTCTTTGGACAGGTTCAAGGCATCCACATAGCGCTTGGTATCGTCGAAATATTGGCCGGTTTCCGGATCGATACCGCGAACCGCCCCGACCATCTCAGACCCGAACAGAATATTGTCGATATCGATCACCTTGAACAGTAAGTCTATACCCGGTTGATGATAGACACAGGTATCGAAGAATACATTTTTCATTACATGCTCAGCCAACGGCGGTTGCTTGAGCATATCCGCCAGTCCCCGGTAACGGCCCCAGTGATAGGGTACCGCGCCGCCGCCATGCGGGATGATCAAGCGCAAATCCGGGAAGTCTTTGAACAGATCACCCTGGATCAGCTGCATGAACGCCGTGGTATCGGCATTGATATAGTGGGCGCCGGTGGCATGAAAATTGTGGTTGCAGGAGCCGGACACGTGAATCATGGCCGGCACATCCAGTTCCACCATCTTCTCGAAGAAGGGGTACCAGCTGTGATCCGTCAGCGGGTCTGAGGTCCAGTGTCCACCGGAGGGGTCCGGGTTCAGGTTGCAGCCGACAAATCCCAGTTCATTGACGGTGCGCTCCAGTTCGGCAACGGAGTGCTCAATGGATACCCCGGGAGACTGGGGCAACTGGCACACACCGATAAAGTAGTCGGGGTAGAGATCGACGACGCGCTTGATCAGGTTGTTACAGGCCATGGTCCATTGCTCTGATACCGCACGGTCACCCAGGTGGTGGGCCATCGCCGACGCCCGCGGCGAGAATATCGTCATATCTGCGTTGCGCTCACGCAGCAATCGGAGCTGGTTCTGTTCCACACTTTCGCGAATCTGGTCATCGCTGATATGTGGAACATCCGGCAGGGGCTTACCCGACTTGTAGGCCTCCAGTTGCGCCTCCCTGAACAATTGGTGAGGCTCAGGGGCTGTCGTGTAGTGACCGTGACAATCAATAATCATCTTGCTCTCTCAGTTCTCGTTACTCTTGGATGCGCAGCGAATGGCGTCCAGCATCTCTTCCAATGAATCCTCACCCAGCGCTGCAGCAAATTGGGGTGCCCAGGCCTGCCGCTCCATGGTTGCCTGGCTCATCCAGGGCTGGTACCCGGCTTCTTCCACGGTCCTGGCCACCTCCCGCATTTCAGCAGCGCGACGCTCCCCATGCTGCAGTGACCTGCAGATCAGGTAGTGCGCGTGTTGCTGCCAGTCCAGCCCGGGAAACAGGTTTTCCAGAGACGCAAGCACGCTCTGTTCCACACCGTAGTGACGACCCGCCAGCAAAGACTCGGTGACCAGGGCCTCCATGCCTTTTACGATCACACTGCGGCACATCTTGGTTGCAGAAGCCACGCCCAGTGTATCTGACACAACCTTCATAGCACTGAAACCCAGGGAACTGCCCAGGGATTCCAGCTCAGCCGCGTGCGGGCCGGACAGCAGAATAGGTGAACCCGCTCGTAAAGGCATGATCGGTGACAGCACCGCCGCCTCTACAAATCTCCCGCCCGCATTTTCTATCACGCCAGACGTTTCCTGTTTGGTACCGGGAGACACCGAGTTCAGGTCAACAAACAGGGTACCGCGCTCCAGTCCAAAAAGAATGGACTCGGCAGCACTCAAGGCCTGGTCCGCGGTCACTGCAGACAGCAGCAACTGACAGCCATCGGCCGCTGTCTCGGCAACTTCAGCGGCGGACAGGCGCGGGTTTGCAACCAGGTCACGCAGATTGTGCGCAGCCTTGCTCCCGGAATTGCCAAACTGGTAATCCCATACGCGCACATGCACATCAGACTGATCGAGCAGGTCTTCCACCAGAATGCGGCCCACCTCACCCAGGCCTATGACGCCAACACATTGAATATTCATGCGGGAGATCCACCGCTGCGCTGGGGAACCAGGACCTCACCGCGCATCAGGAGGCGAGCTGTGCGCAGCAATGCGGCCCGCCGTACAGTAATGCCTCCTGAACTGCCTTCCCCCGCGACCTCCATCTCCACGGTGAAGAACCCGGTGGGATGTTCCACCTCCAGGGTCACGGCTCCCGCGCCCGGATGACACGAGGCAAGCGGCTGCGCCACTGAGCCTGGCATTACACAGCCGGTGGCCACGCTGACGGAACCCAGTACGCCGATAGCTTCGTGCACACGATGGGGAATAAACGTACGGGTGTTGATGGCGCCACCGGCTACTGCCGGCGATATCAGGCACATTTTGGGCACCGTTTTATCGGCAACATCACCGAGATTCATTAGCGGGCCCGCGAGCAGCCGAATATCCTCCAGGCGTCGTCTCAACGCCTGGTCAGCTTCCAACTCGGCGGGACTCTCGGTACCGGCCAGTCCAAAATCTGCCGCCCTGAGCAGTACCACCGGCATGCCGTTATCAATGCAGGTAATTTCGGTCCCATCGACGGTATCGACAATATTCCCTGTTGGCAGCAGCGCACCGCAGCTGGATCCCGCGATATCCTGAAAGTCGATAGGCACGGGGGCTGCAGTACCTGGCACGCCGTCGATGCGCGCCTCGCCCTGGTAGTTAACCCGGCCATCCGGCGTCCGTACCCTGGCCACGGCCCGGGCGCCTGTATTCACCATGCGAATGCGTACATCGGTGAGATCACCTGTCGGCGCAACCAGACCCCGCTCGATGGCGAAGGGACCGACACCGGCCAGGATGTTGCCGCAATTCTGGGCATCCGAGACCTCTGCCTTGTCCACTACCACCTGCAGGAACAGGTAGTCCACATCCGTGTCCGGGTCTTTAGACAGGCTGACTACCGCCACCTTGCTGGTCAGCGGATGAGCGCCGCCCATGCCATCAATTTGCCTGTCATCCGGCGACCCCATCGCCGCCAGTAATACCCGGTTGCGCTCATCCACATTGCTGGGAAGGTCAGATGCCAGAAAATACAGCCCCTTGGAGGTGCCGCCTCGCATGACCATGCACGGAATGGCGGCCTGCATACTCAGACGTCCCGCAGCGTCTTCACATAACGCAAGCCCTTCTCTTCCAGGCGACCGCGCATACTGTATATATCCAGGCCCAACTCACCTGCCGCCAGGCGCTCACGCTTGGTCTCCTCATTGGCGATCCGCTGGGCTACTTTGGCGTGAACCGCCTCTGCCTCCTTCCTGCGCACCACCACCACGCCGTCGTCATCGGCAACAATAAGATCTCCCGGATTAACCAGGGCGCCGGCACACACCACCGGCACATTGACGTTACATACCGTCTCCTTCACGCAACCCTGGCCGTGGACTGCTTTGGACCAGACGGGAAATTTCATATCCGTAAGCGTGGCGATATCCCGTACACCGGCATCGATGACCAGCCCGATCACTCCTCGTGCCTGCAAAGAGGTCGCCAACAAGTCGCCGAAGTAGCCATCGGTACACGGGCTCGTGGGCGCAACCACCAGGATGTCCCCCGGTCGGCACTGCTCTACCGCCACATGCAGCATCCAGTTGTCATTCGGTGCCACCTCACAGGTCACCGCTGTTCCGGCAATGGCCGCGGGGCGGTAAATGGGCCGCATGTAGGACGCCAGAAGGCCTTTGCGGCCCTGGGCTTCGTGGACGGTGGCAGATTCGGCGCCCTGGTAAAGCGCGACGGTATCTTCCGCCACACGTTCGATCTCGGTTACACAGACAGGCATGGTCTAACTCTCTATCGGGCCAGCTATGTTCACAGCATACAAGCCCCGCACCCTCCCGGGATGTTCAATTGTTGCCATAGACTATTAGAATTTACTATAGTGAACTAAACCAGTGAGGTCTTTACGATGCACCCTCTGCTCAACTTACGACACCTGGCCGCTGCCCTGGAGGTACGCCGCCTGGGCTCTATCAGTCGCGCCACCGAGAAAGTTTACTTGTCCCAGTCCGCCATAACCCAGGGCCTGGTCAAGCTTGAACGGCAGTTGGGCTTCGAGCTGTTCAACCGCTCTCACGACGGCCTGATACCGACGGAAACAGGTGAGATATTTCTTTTTCGCGCCGAACAAGCCATTAATTTTCTATGCCAGATGGACAATGTGCTGTCGCAACGGGATAAAGGCAAAAGCGTGCAGATTTACCGTTCGCTGACCACCACCCAATTGCGCGCCCTCATGACCGTGGTAGAGCACAGCAGCTATACTCTCGCCGCCAGGCGACTCAAACTGGCCCAGCCCACTGTACATCGGGCAGTGCAGGATGCAGAGAGCATCTGCGGGTATAAGTTTTTCGAAAAATCCCCTTCGGGGCTTGAACCCACCTGGCACGCACGCCAACTCGCCCGGTATATCACTCTGTTTTTCAACGAACTGTCCCAGGGTATCGAAGAGGTACAGGAGCACGAGGGTCGCATGACCGGACGACTGCGTATCGGTAGCTTGCCCCTGGCCAGGACACGTATGGTTCCGCGCGCCGTCGCCAAGCTCCTTGAGGATTTTCCGGAAGCCAGGGTCAGCATTATCGATGGGCCCTATGACGAGCAGCTTCACGCCCTGCTCCATGGACGGCTGGATATCATCGTCGGGGCGCTGCGAGATCCTTGCCCCAGCACCGATATCGAGCAGAAAAAGCTGTTTCAGGATTCCCTTAGTATTGTGGTCCGACCCGGCCACCCACTGGAAAAGCGGGGGGCCGTCAGCCCCATGGAACTGCGTGACCTGGGCTGGATAGCTCCCCGTGAAGACACTCCGGCCCGCGCAGCATTCGCCCACTTTTTTGAAAACAACGGACTGTCACCGCCCGAGCATGTGATTGAATGCAGTTCCCTGGTAGCCACGCGGGGAATGCTGATGGAAAGTGACCGCGCCGCCCTCCTGTCAGCCAGGCAGGTGGAAGTGGATGTGCGTTTCGGTCTGTTGGCGGTAAGCAGCCAGCACCTGCGGGGTACAGGCCGGGACATTGGCGTTGCACTGAGGAAAGGCTGGAAGCCTACCCGGGTGCAGCAGCGCTTCCTGGACCGGCTTGAGCAAGAGTGCTAGATCTCTTCGTAGGGTAAGCCGACATATTGTTTGGCAATAACCCTACGTCCCTCCTCTGTGTGCAGGTAGTAATCTCTCTCGGAGTCCATGAACCGCGAGAATGTCTTGCTGTCCATGCCGGTGGCAACTTCCTCTCCGAAATTGTGGAGCATATTGGACATCCACCAGGAAAAGCGCTCTCCGTGCCAGACCCTCTTGAGGGCGATTTCGGAGTATCGGGGAATGCAGTCGGTATCGTTCTCCTGGTACACCCGGGTCATGATCTGATACAGCGCTGCCACATCAGACGCCGCGAGATTAAGCCCCTTGGCGCCGGTTGGAGGAACAATATGTGCCGCGTCCCCCACCAGGAAGAGTTTTCCGTACTGCATGGGCTCACAGACAAATGAGCGCAGCGGAGCGATGCTCTTTTCAAGACTGGGGCCCGTCACCAGTGTGTCAGCGGCATCTGCAGGCAGACGCAGCTTCAACTCTTCCCAGAAGGCCTCGTCACTCCAGTCTTCCACGGTATCACTCAGGGGAACCTGCAGGTAGTAACGCGAACGGGTTGCAGATCGACGGCTGGCAAGAGCAAACCCACGCTCACTCTTACAATAAATGAGCTCCTCACTCACCGGTGGCGTATCGCTCAGGAAGCCCAACCAACCGAAGGGGTAAACACGCTCGTGTTCGGTGCGCTTCTCGGCGGGTATAGCCTGTCGGGACGGCCCGTAAAAACCATCGCAACCGGCGATATAATCACAGTTCAGTGTGTATTGTTCACCCCGGTATTCGAATGTTAAGGATGGCTTCGACGCGGTAACATCATGCAATTCAACATTGCTTGCCTCGTAGTAGGTTTTCAGACCGGCCACTTGTCGCGCGTCCATCATGTCCCGGGTTATTTCTGTCTGACCGTAACAGATAACCACATCGCCGCCGGTCAGCCCCTTGAGATCAATATGGGTGCGCTTACCATCCACCGCAATTTCCACACCCTCGTGAACCTCGCCCTCGCTGTCCATGCGTTGCGCAACGCCCGCTTCTCTTACCAGGTCGGCAAAGCCCTGCTCCAGAATGCCCGCCCTGATCCGGCCCAGAACATAATCACCGGTCATCCGCTCCAGAATGACGTTACCGATACCCTGTTTGGTCAGTAACTGACCCAGCAATAACCCGGAGGGACCTGCCCCTATAATCGCTACTTGTGTATTTATTGCATTCATCTAAACAGCCCGGAAATCTAATTTTGTGTAAAGAGGCAATAATTTAGCTGCAGGAGCACTGCACATACCATTCAATTACCCTGCAATTTCTTGTACTTTTCGAGCATCGCCACTATTCCTGAAAAATCCATCCAGTTTCCTGAGTTAACTGCCCTCAGAGCACGATTTTAACAATCTCGACCGGCCAATCTGGCATGAACCATTCCTCGAGATTCTCGTTCAAGACCGGGACCGGGACCGGGAATATTAGTTGACTATGTCTACCTTTTTAATTATAGTTGACAGTATCAACAATATAGGGATATACATTATGCCTGCTTCTTCACTTGGTGAAGCCGTGCACCGACTCATGCACGTTTATAAAAGTTTATTGCGTGAAAGTGTCCGGAAGCAAAAAATCGAGTTGCCGGTTACGCATATCAGGGCGCTTAAAGGGATCTGTCGTAACCCAGAGAGCACAGCGCAATCGATTGCACAGTTGCTACAGCGGGACAAGGCCCAGATCACCCGCGCCTTGAACGACCTGATCGACGCGGGACTGATTCTTAAGATGGACAACCCTCTCGATCGTCGCAGTCAGCTTTTAAAACCCACACCCAGAGGTAAGAAAATCATGAGCAAGCTCAATGCTGTGGAAGATTGGGCTGTAGAGCAATTGACCAGAAACCTGGACGCGGATGATCTCGCAGTTTTTCTCCGTGTCAGCAACACCATGGCAGACAGCGTCGAACAGATTCCCACAGCAGAAGCGGGAGAACCCTAGCATGAGCAGACCCGCACCAAGAACACTGGAGGTAATCCGCTCCCAGCGCATTACGCCACATATGCTGCGCGTTACACTCGGGGGCCCGGAACTGGAAAACTTCCCCAAGGGTCAGGAAAGTGCCTATTTAAAGCTGATTTTTCCCCGGCCAGGTGAAGTGCGCCCATTAGTGCGAACCTACACAGTCAGTGAACAACGCAACGATGAGATAGATGTGGATTTTGCGCTGCATGCGGCAGAAGGGCCCGCCACAGTCTGGGCCCGGAGTGCACAGCCCGGCGATAAAATCCTGGTTGGGGGACCGGGCCCCAAAAAACTGATCAACACGGATGCAGACTGGTTTCTGCTAGCGGGCGACATGACTGCATTGCCCGCGATCAAAGCCAGCCTTGCTCATCTTCCGCAAGACGCGCAGGGCTATGCGGTTCTCGAAGTGGTGGATGAATCTGATATCCAGCCACTCAGATTCCCGCAAAACATTGAGGTGCACTGGATTGTAAATGCCGGCGCTGATATCGCGGAAAGCCCCCTGCTCGATCGTATCGAGCAGCTTTCCTGGCTACCGGGGCAAGCTGCGGTATGGGCCGCCTGCGAATTCCACAGCATGCGGGCACTGAGAAGATATTTCAAATTGGAACGCCAGTTGTCCAAGGACTATCTCTATATTTCGAGTTACTGGAAAATCGGCAAAACCGAAGATCAGCACAAGATTGAGAAACGAGACGACTCAAAAATTCCCGAGGCGCGTAATTGAACGCACTCGTCGCCTGTGCCTGTTGATTTAGCCCCCCGGGGTTTGCTCAGCGCAACCCAACCGATATTTGATCTTCGAGCCTGCGGTGCCGGTGGTTGCTAACCCTACGAGTTATATGGACGCAGCGCATTGTAGTGATGGCGCAATCACTCAACAGTATCGACAGCGGCGGCACAGGCACACCTATACATATTTTTTATACCCTTCAATAAAAACAATAAATTGTACAAATAAGGTGGTGGCATTTAATGTGGGGTCAATTATCTCTACAACTACCTATAAAAGTACCTCCTAATAGTACAAGGATATTTCTCATGGTGAAATTAGCACTAACCGCATCCAGCGCAACTGTCCTCACATTGGCCCTTGGCTTGCCGAGCGCCTATGCTCAGGAGGCCGGTAAACCCGAAGCAAGTAACGCGGGGGGTATTGAGGAGGTGATGGTCACGGCACAGCGCCGGGAACAATCACTGCAAGACGCGGCGGTACCTGTTCAGACCTTTGATCAGGATCAACTGACTCAGGCGGGGATGGAATCTGCTCAGGACCTCGCTTTGCTGTCTCCCGCGTTGGGCATCTCTGCGGGCGGTGGTCCATTGACGAGCCTCTTTGTTCGAGGGGTCGGTGCTCTGACAGTTAACCCGTTGACAGACTCGGCCGTCGCTCAGAACCTCGACGGAATCTACTTGGGTCGTTCAAGTGGCGCTGCAGGAATGGCCATGTATGACCTGGCGCGGGTCGAATTGCTGAAGGGCCCACAGGGGACTCTGTACGGTCGGAATGCGACAGGCGGCGTAGTCAATTATCTTCCGAACAAACCGATGCTGGATGAGAACTCTGGCTATATACAAGGTGAGATTGGCGACTACGATAAAATAGGTGTGCAGGGTGCGGCAAACCTAGCTATTACAGATAATCTTGCGATTCGGATTTCGGGAAACAAGCTGGAACGTGATGGATATTCAGATGATGATACGAGTGACCAGGATTCGTACAGTCTGCGCGGCCAGGTCTTATTCGAGCCAACCGAGGCGCTATCCATTCGGGTGGCTGCTGATTATACCGATGTGAGCGGAAATGGCCCAGGTGGCGACCTGTTCGGAACCTACGACAACCCGCCTGTAGGAGAAATTACCAATTTCAACCCATCAGGCTTGTCAGAAGATACAGGATCCACGGACCCACGTGCCAATGCTATTCGTGAAGGCGTGTTACATACGCCTTCATTTGCCCCGTTCCAGCCGATTGATCGGCGTGAGCTATACCAGGATATCAGTTGGACCGGCATCATGGCTGAGATTAACTATCAGACAGATCTTGGGACGCTGACTTTTCTGCCGGCTTACCGGGAGTCAGATCAGGACTATCAGTTCGTTGGCCCAGGATTTTCGCCTGCAAAAACAGAGGAGGATAATGACCAAACCTCTTTTGAGCTACGCTTTGCGACCGCTTTGGATGGTCCCCTGAACGGCATCCTCGGCGCGTATTATATCGACGAATCCATCAACACTAGCGGTGTGTTTTCGCAAAACTACGCGTCTCCGATACAGAATTACGATAACGGCGGCGATAGCTGGGCGGTCTTTGGGCAAGGCACATTCGAGCTTACTGACACGTTCCGCCTGAATGCCGGAATTCGCTATACGGAAGACAGCAAGTACGTGAAAGGCATCAGCGATACCTTCATTACGTTCTGCGGCGGTGCGCCGGCCTCAGGAAACTTCCTCACGCCGCCACTGAGTTTTCCCAATGGCTGCGCCTCCGGCGCCATGCCTGCACACCCGATCGAGAACGACCGGGATGCATTTATTCAATATTTTGTTGATGAAGGGCTGATTGCGCCAGATTCTGTAGCCGATATCCCGGGGCAAGGGCCGCCTCCTGTATATGACTTGACGATACCCGGTGGCATTTCTCCGGTCCTCGGATCCATTGTGAATGTCGGCGAAGGTCGGCTATCGAGTGACCTGGACTACAGCGAGACGACTTATAGAGCTGGCTTGGAGTGGGATTGGGCCGATGATAACCTCTTATACGCCACCTTCGAAAATGGTTATCGCGCGGGGGGTGTTGATCTCAGCATCGTGTCGCCGACCTATGATCCGGAATACATTGATGCGTACACGATCGGCTCTAAAAACCGCTTCTTCGACAACACCCTGCAAGTTAATGCCGAGTTGTTCTGGTGGGACTATAAAGATCAGCAGGTAACGTACTTTACGACCCTGGATGGGGCTTCGTCTTTTCCGATTGCAAATGCCGACTCGACAATAAAAGGTCTGGATCTTGACATGATTTGGGCGGCGACTAGCAACACAACCGTCGGTTTAAGCATGCAGTATTTGGATGCTTCTTATGACGAGCTGGAGCTGGTTTCCGATCCCGGCAGAGGGCGATTTGGCTGTTCATCTCAGGGGGTGAGTGGCAGCACCGAAACCTATAGTTGTGAAGGCAACGACATGCTGTATTCGCCGGAATTTGGCGCCGACATGAACCTGAACCACGTATTCAATATCGGCGATTACGATTTGTCGCTGACAGCCGTCGCATCGTACCGGGACGAGCAGGAAACCAACTTCCTTTTCCTTGAGGAGACGGTGTCGGATTCCTACACGACGTTTAACTTCGATGCGACGCTGATCGCAAATGATGGCGGATGGTCGGTTTCGGCTTACGTCAGAAATGCGAGCGACGAGCGTTTTCTCATGACCACGAGTGTATCAAACCGTGGATTGGCCTATGGTGTTTCTAATCCGCCGAGAACCTACGGACTTCGTTTGATGGCTAACTTTTAGTAGGCCTCACAATTAGGAATGCAAGGGCCTGGCTTCATACTCTAGAGTTTTGCGCCAGGCCCATTGTTTTTCAGCCTCTAGATAACACTGATTTTACCCAATCCCACTAGACCCAGGTCGAACTAGCTATGATGAAATGCATATCAAATAGTGTTTTCTTTATCGGCGTTCTAGCCTGTTCGGCGGTATTGAATGCAGCCGACTCTGTTGAGAAAGCCGTCCCGTCTTCAGCCAAGGCCGAAAGGCCAAATATCCTTCTCATTGTTGCTGATGACCTTGGGTTTTCTGATCTAGGCGCGTTTGGCGGAGAAATTGAAACGCCAAATCTGGATGCTCTGGCCACGTCGGGAATTCGCCTCACGAATTTTTATGCCGCTCCGAACTGTTCGCCGACGCGGTCCATGCTGCTCACGGGGCAGGATAATCATCGGGTTGGCATGGGCGCCATGGCAGAGGCTCTGCGATCGTTTCCGATGCTCCAGGGACAGCCCGGCTACGAGGGGTATCTCAACCCGGAAACCACCACCATTGCCGAGGCCCTGTCTGGCTCAGGCTATAGGACCCTTATGACCGGGAAATGGCACCTGGGCAATCGGCCTGAGCTGCAACCAACAGCGCATGGTTTTGATCGGGCGTTCGTTTTACTGCAGGGTGGCGCCGACCATTTTGGTGCTGGTCAGAACGGCGGTCCGGCGCTGCAACCCGCGACTTACACAGAGGATGGACGCCCGGCACAGTTTCCAGTAGGCACCTACTCAAGTGACTTTTTTGCCCGGCGTCTAATCGATTACCTGGGCGAGGAAGATGAATCCGACCGACCGTTCTTTGCCTATTTGGCCTTTACGGCGCCACACTGGCCACTGCAGGCGCCGAAAGCGCTGATCGCTAAATATCAGGGTCGCTACGACGCGGGCCCTGATGCTTTGCGCTCCGCCCGTTTGCGGCGGATGGAAGAGCTGGGACTACTAAGCGACGCGACCCTGTCGGCGAACCTTGTTGATCTTGAGGACTGGGCGGCCCTGTCCGACGAGCAGCGTAAGATCCAATCCCGGAATATGGAAATTTACGCAGCCATGGTGGACTCACTGGATCAGAATGTGGGTCGGGTGTTAAATCATCTGCGTGCCACCGGCGAATACGACAATACCGTTGTGATTTTCATGTCTGATAATGGCGCTGAGGGCATAGACCCTGGAGTGCTTATAAAAAGAACATCAAACTCGACCCCCCAGGAACACAAAGCTGCAGTGCTAGCGTCCATTGAGTTGGGAAATTCAGATCTTTCCAAAATGGGGACGACAGAAAGCTTTATTACCTATGGGAGCCAATGGGCACAAGCCGCATCGGCACCATTTCGCAGGTTTAAGGGAGAAATAGAAGACGGTGGGGTGAGGGTGCCAGCATTCATCTCGGGTCCGGGTGTGAAAGGCCCAGGGATCATCGATAGTCCGCTATCTGTTCGTGACATCATGCCGACAGTGTTGGACATCTCGAATACGCCACACGATGAAGGCACTAAAGGCGAAGTAGCACGCGTTGGCGGTATTTCCATGCCCTCGGCAAAGTCCTGGAAGCCGATGTTAGATGGATCAGTGGATGCTGTGCGCTCTGATGCTGATGCACTCGCCTGGGAACTTCACTTGAAGCGCGGCGTTCGAGTTGGAGATTGGAAAGCGGTATATGGTAAAGATGCATCGGCGCATCCAGGAGATCACAAAGCACCGTCATCCTGGAAGCTTTACGACCTCTCGGTTGATGCCGGTGAGAGTCATGATGTCAGTGCAGACAACGCCGACGTGCTTCAGCGCCTGGTATTACTCTGGGATTCATATGCTCAGGAAAATGGCGTATTTGTCCCCGGCCCTCGAAAGTGACCTGAACTGCTATCGCCGGGATAAGCACAGTCGTGGACTATTTCAACTGCCACTGGCGGCTTGAATTACTAATTCGTCAGGGACAGGTCAGGTAGGCTGAGCGAAACATCTCTTTGTCTTATGCACTGGGCGGCTGAAGAGACCTGTTACTATACCGCCAATAACGCCTTTATTTTTGGCCATGCCCCTGACCCTGATTCTTTCATAAGACCGATATAAGAAGGGCTGTTCCACTCGCCCACGCCCGTTTTATATGCATGGGTGGCTCTCATTCTGGTCAACCAGTGGTCCAGTTGCCGGTACTGCGCCCACCACGCAGACAACTGCAACTGCTCAAGCCGTTCAATATACGGAAGCATCGCAAAGTCCGCCAAACTGATATTCCCACCTACCAACCAGTCGCTGTTTTCCAGCGCTGCAGCCATATCTTTAATGAGCTTGTCGTAAGCCAGGGTGGCCAAATGCAGGCGCGTAGACTCCATGCCGTTAGTCACGATATCTTCCATAACGGCGCGTCGTGCAGGATCGGGAATCTGTGCAAAAAAGCCCTGCAGGGATTCATCAGTAGCATGGCGCTGCAGTAACTGATGGCGAAATGCCACGCAAAAACTGATTACGGCCACCTGCTCATGCAGGCCGGCATCAAGACGGATCAACCAAACCCGGGCATACGCCCGTTCGACCGCATCCTGGGGCAATAGGGGCGCATCGATAAAGACTTCATCCAGATACTCCACGATCGCGTTTGACTCAATAATGACATCGCCATCATGAACCAGTACGGGCACCAAACCCTTAGGGCTGAGCTTTCGAAAATCAGGAGAAAATTGCTCCCCCGCCCGCAAATTCAAATGCGTTCCTTCCCAGGCCAGGTCTTTATGCGCCAATACCATCCGCACTTTTTGTGCGCAGACTGACATATCGTTATGGTAGAGATGAAGCATGGCTTCGCCCCGTTTCTATAGCGTCGCAATCAAGCGCTTGAACCGGTTATCCTGAAACTAGATGGGCTGTGCCAGTGCGATCATCGACTCTCGCATGATATTGGCATGCTCTTGCTTATCGCCGCCTTCAATTTCGATCTGGCCGAGGCGCCCCGAGTTCTCAACGACCATGCGGCAACGCTCCCAACGACGCTGCTGAAAAGCCTCCAGTGCCTCATCAAGTGTGCTCCTGGATGCCAATTCTTCCGCCAGGACGATCGCATCCTCGATGCCGATACACGCGCCAGAAGCCAGGTGCGGCGTAGTCGCATGGACAGTGTCACCGATCAGTACAATTCGACCGTGAAACCAGGGCAAAGGAACGAGCAATCCTTCCAAAGGCCTGAGCTGAACTTGTGATGTTTCATCCAGCTGATCCCGCATTGTCTGCACAACCGGTGCAGGAAAAGTGCTCAACAAATCTTTGAGATCGGAAACCAACTGGTCGTCCGGAACGCGCTCTTTAACCGCCTTATCTTCGGTCAAAAACAAATAGACCTGGTCTTTCGACATCGGGTTAACGCCTGTTTTCAGCTTTGGTCCAACCCACATCAGGGTATTTTTTGCCTCAGGCGGGCGCGGCAATACAGCACGCCAGACACCCTGTCCGCTGTATTTTGGTTTGGGCGCATCGGGCAGCAACCATTCGCGGGTTTTGGAATAGACGCCGTCGGCGCCAATGACCAGGTCAAAGCGATCGCTGCTGCCATCCTCGAAATGGACGGTTACACCGTCAGCATCCTGTTCAATCGAACTATAGGTGTAGCCCAGGCGCACCTTAGCCCCAAGCTCAACCACTTTTTTGGACAATATCCTGGCCAGAACAGGCCGCATGATAGCGCCGCCTCCGGGTACATTGGCGCCAGCAACAGGCGGGTTTGGTATCGTCTGCAGTAGTTGTCCCGTAGGTGCCATGATCTCAAGCGCTTCCTGAACGCTGCCCTGTTCCAGGAAGTCGTCCAGCACGCCAAGGGTTTCCAGGGCGCGTAAAGTCGCACCCCCGACACTAATACCCGCGCCATCCGCCTGCCACTCGGGGTCGATCTCCAGTAAGTGCGTCTCGATGCCCTGCTTGCAGAGTTGGATTGCCGCAGACATACCGGAAAAACCGCCACCGATAATCAAAACTTTTTCAACTGAAGCACTCATGGGATTCTCCTTTCTACTCAGTTACGATTGTATTTCTGCCGTCACGAAACCGTCTTTACTGACATGAAGCCTGACCGGAGTGAGTGACTGCCCCAGGCACGCACCGGAGATACAGTCGCCAGACGCTATGTCGAAACGCGCGCCATGCCCGGCACAAACAATGACGTCACCCGCTTTATCCAGGTACTCATCTTTTTTCCATGGCAGTGGCGTATCACCATAGTGCGGACACAGGTCCCGATAAGCGTAAAGTACAGAATTCTTCTTTATTACAAACAGGCTCGGCTGCCCGCGTCGGAAAGGGTCAAACCCCCTGGCCCGCCGCTCGGGCAGTTCCTGGATATGACACAATGCCACGCTGCCTGGATGCCTCAAGGTCGAGTAAGCGTCTTCCTCTGAAGCATCACTATCCAAAATAATCAGCCTTTATCAGGTGGCGGGCCCATCGGTGCCCACTTTTCGCGAAACTCCATCAGGAACACCTGGGAATTGTCGGCGCCCAGAGCGGCTTCTCTAGCCTTCCAGCTGTCATCGTGAAGATCCATATCCGCGTCATATTCCATTTTGCAGCCCATAGGGCTCGAGAAGTACCAGAACCAGTTGGATCCAAAAATGTGGCGACCAGGCCCCCAGAAACTCTGATAGCCCTTGTTCACCATATTTGTTCCGGCCTGCATCACGTCGCTGGGCCCCATCATGTGAAAGGTAAAATGCTCGCAACCCTTCATATGGGGTGGCGTCTGGATCATGAACATTGTGTGATGATCCTGGGTGCCAGCCGGGCGCATAAATGGACCGACTCCGGTAAAGCGATCTGTGGTGACAAAGCCCAGCCGCTGTGCATAAAAAGCTTCTGCTGTAGCATAATCAGGTACAAAATAGACCACATGAGAAAGACTGACGGGCTTGGGCTGTGCTTCTTTACTGACCGCAACATCATTGATCGGACGCTGATCCGGTGAACCGGGTACGTTGGTCTTGCCCGCAGGCAGTGACAGCTTTTTTCTTATGGTGACTTGAAAGCCCAGCACAAATCCCAGGTCGTCCATAGCCTCCAGTGAGCCGTCATCCAGTTTCTTCACCTCTCGGTCTTTGCCCAATTCCTCGGCAATGGCGTCGAGGGTTGCCTGATCAGCAACACCATAGACTGTTTTGCGCAACATACTGCCGGTCTCCAGGGCTGGAGGCAGCGATGAATCCTCCTTATCCGCAATAATGACCGCAGTACCATCCAGAGCTTCAAAACGACCATCGCCGGCATCATCAAGGCCATAGTCCAAAAGAAATTGCTTACAGGCTTCCACATCGTCTACACCGAATATCAGCGCATCTGGTCCAACAATATTCATGTTCATCTCCTCAGGATTTGGCGATCCGGCCGCCCAGTGTTTCTGCCACCCAGTCGGCAATGTAATGCCCGGCATTAATGCTGTTATCGAAGCTGGAATGCTGCACTCCGCCCTCTCGTTCGGTAAATATTTTCAGCTCCCGCTTGGGACTGTTGACTAATTGCTCGTAGGTGCGTTGTGCCCACTTGAGTGGAATCTGCGAGTCCTTCTCGCCGTGCGTCACCAGAAATGGCACCTTGATGTTTTCGACAACGCCATCGAGATGTACGTCTTCGGCAATTTTCATGAAGTCTTCAGTATCTTTGGCGCCCCAGACCCAACAAACATGCGACCAATAGTGAGGAACTGGGAAGTCGCCTTCGTTTTCGAGACGACGTTTTTGCACATCGCGCCAGTCATGGTTAGCTCCCCAGCAAACACCGCAGGCAAACCGCGGCTCAAAAGCCACAGCGCGTGGGCAGAAATAGCCGCCCAGAGAAACGCCTTCCATACCGATTCGTTGCGAGTCAACATCGTCGCGAGCCTCCAGCCAATCAACGACAGGGCTTGCCCAGTGCTCCGAGTCATAACGCGCCGTGAGGTCTTGCAGCCGCAGGGCTTCCCCGGTACCAGGCTGATCAATTATCAGCGAGGACACTCCCCGTTTAGCCAGCCATGCGGGAAGACCAACGCGGTACTTCATTTCCTTGGTTGAATCCAGGCCATTGACTTGCACCAATAGTGGCGCTGGCCCCGTGGCATTCTCCGCCTGCACCAGCAGACCAGAAATATGTTTTCCTGCATATGGGATTTCTACTCGCTCACAGTTTTCATCCGCGAGCTTAATACCCTTATCAAACAGATCCAACATACGTTTGTACAGCTCCAGTCGACCCGGAGCAGCGTGAGCCTGCAGACGCTCACAGGTAATGAGGTATGAAGCGGCACGACCATACTTTTCACCCGCTGAGAATAAACGCCCGGCAGCTTCATCTTCCTCCGCCAATTCACACAGCTGATCGGCCATCTTTGCCCAGGTGTCGCGGAACGCCTGCGTTCCCTGTGCATCAGGCTGCCTGGCTGCTTCCTGCAGCGGTGCACACATGGCTTCTATTTCGCCAATTCGGGCACCCATCTCAATCGCCAGGTCAACCGAGAGGTTCCACACATAATTTGTTGGAAAGTATTTGAACATTCGAAATCCTCAAATTGATGTCCGCACTTGGACTTGACGCGTAGGAATTAGAACACGAAATCCGCTGCTAGCCAGACACCAGTACCTGCAGATAAGATGCACACTTCAGGGTTTGCTACTACGTTTGGCAATCATGGCAGCTAGACATGGATAAGAAAAATTGTTTATATTTATGTCCTCCCATATTATTTATTTATAGGTAAAGCATGCGATTCAAGACCCTGGACCTGAATCTACTGGTGGCACTGGACGCCCTGCTTGAGGAGCAAAGCGTGACTCGCGCTGCCGAGCGAGTGCACGTCAGCCAGCCTGCAATGAGCGCCGCGCTATCCCGCCTGCGTGAGCACCTTAACGAACCGCTCTTTATACAGCACGGGAAGACCATGGTCCCCACGGCAGCAGCCCTCAGAATGAAAGAGCCGCTGAAGAAATTACTGCAGAGCATTGACATATTGGTGACCGAGGGGAGCCATTTCGATCCCAAAAGCTCCCAACGGCGATTTCGGATCGCGACCTCGGACTACCTGTTAGCCGTGCTGTTCCCCGACTTGATTCACCGACTGGACCGCGAGGCACCCGGTATTGCCATGGACTGCGTCCAGCCCTCTGAGTTAACGCACTCATTACTTGATCAGGGCGCACTCGACCTTTTTATCGGGCCAGAGGAACTTGTCTCCCCCGAGCATCCGACCGAACTTCTCTTTGAAGAGAAGTATGTCGTGGTGGGATGGGCTAAAAACCCTGTTTTCAAACGCGGCAGGATCAGCGAGGAGGACTTCTATGGGGCCGGGCATGTGGTGGTGGAAATTGGCAGGCTAGCTCGTACTTCGTTTGCGGAGAGCCACCTGCTTCAGTCCAGTCAGAAACGGCGGATTGACATGCGGGTCTCCTCATTTCTCATAGCCCCGGAGATGGTGGTCAACACCATGAAGCTAACGGTGATGCATGAGCGACTTGCGAAAATATTTGCGCAACGGCTGGACATCGCCATCTCAGAGTTGCCCTTCGAGTTTCCAGTAATGCGTGAAATGATCCAATATCAACAGTCTCGCCAAAACGACGACGGCCTGCGCTGGCTTATTGATCAGCTGAAGCAGTTGGGTTGACCGCCAGTCAATCTATATATTTTATTTATTCAATTATATAAATATAATCACTTTTTAAAATAGGTAAATTG
>Ga0316198_10000209_pt1 | contig 28159 bp, 24 predicted proteins | sample OudBieAanoxic_MG_FD_204935 | JGI IMG/M metagenome (GOLD analysis project Ga0316198, IMG submission 204935) | Coastal sediment microbial communities from Oude Bieten Haven, Netherlands - site A anoxic | ecosystem: Environmental > Aquatic > Marine > Coastal > Sediment | place: Netherlands... | reverse complement strand
CCTCGTGACGCGACAGGCGGAGCAGATTGCTCAGGCAACCGGGTGTACGGTGGCTGAACCCATCTGGTATGGATCCCACCCGTTCCATCACCTCGGCATGCCCGGCAACATCGTCATCCCGGAAGAGACGTTCAATGCGTACCTACGTGCGGTCATTGCGGGGTACTGGAATGCCGGTTTCCGCAAGCAGATCCTGCTGAACGGACATGGCCAGGACTATGTGATTCCCACGGCCATGCACCAGTTCGGGAAGAAGTATCAAGTTCCGGCCATCCTGGTCAACGTCAATTGGTGGTTCGTGATCCCGGAGCACCTGCGCGACAAGGAACACGGTGGGCCATTCGACACCCCGTTCATCCATGGAGATGAGTGCGAAGCCTCGTTCTCGCTTGCGCTGTTCCCCGAGTTCATCGACATGGAGTTCGCCGAGAAGACGTCATTCACGCCGTTGATGCCCCCGGGCCACATCAACAAGTCCGGTTCTGCGTTGCCGCTCGCGGAGGCACCGCTTCCGTTCTGGCAGCAGGTCGGCGGTTCTCCGCTCGAGGTCGTCGCAACGCCGGAAGGGTCGGTCGGCGACGCGACGCTTGCCGATCCGGAGAAGGCACGAGGCGGGGTCAACGCGATCCTCGACTACTTGGAGCGCTTGGTCAACGACATCATGGAGATGTATCCGCCAGGGGTACTCCCGCCCATCGAACAGGTGAGCATGCGTCCCCGCGAGGACGTCGAAGCCGTCCTCAAGGGCCCGAAGGAGCCCGGAGGCCGCCACCTGTACACGTTCGCCTATCCACCGTAAACGCGGACCGATGCGATCGAGGCCCGGAATGGGGGTTGATGCCTGATGTTCAAAACCAGCATGGCCATCTCCCCCACTCCGGCCATCTTCGCCCCGCTGCTCTTCGCCGGTGATTGGACGTCGGCGCTCGACGCCGCCGTCGACCTGGGCTACGACGCCATCGAGATCAGCGTCCGCGATCCGGAGAACCCGGCAGTGGTGGCATGTGCCGAGGGACTGCGCCGGCGCGGCCTCCAACTCTCGGCGATCGCAACGGGCCAGTCGTACTACTCGGACGGATGGTCACCAACGTCGGATGATCCCGAGGTGCGAACGCTGCTCGACGAGCGGATGTTTCGCATCATCAACCTCGCATCCCCGTGGGAGGCGTTGGTCGTGATTGGAGGTGTACGCGGCACGCTGACCGGTTCGGACCTTGAGCAAGGGGAACAGTACGAGCGAGCTGTGCACGCGGTTGGGCAGTACGCCGAATACGGTCTCACCAAGGACGTCTCAATCGTCATCGAACCGATCAACCGATACGAGACGAACTACATCAACACCATCCAGGACGCTCTTCAGTTCATCGGCGACGTTGGCCGGGACAATCTGGGCGTCCTCGCCGACACGTTCCACATGAACATCGAGGAGGCTGACCTGGCCGAGTCGCTGCGATCAGCGGGTGACCGCATCCGCCACGTACAGTTCACCGACAGCAACCGGTTGGCGGCGGGCCGCGGCCACATCAACTTCCCCGATTTGGCGGCCGTGCTTCGCGAGTCCGGCTACCGCGGATATCTTTCGACGGAGACCCTGCCGCTGCCGGACAGCAGGACCGCAGCCGAGCAGGCGATCGAGTACTTCAAGACCCTCTGAAACTAGAGCGTTACCGATCGTCATGACGCTTGCCCGACCGCCGTGGTCGTTGCGCGGCCGCTAGGGCTCGATGATCACCTTCAGCGCACCATCCCGACGTTCGTTGAACGTGTCGATCGCTGTCTCGAAATCGTCGAGTGGGAACGTATGCGTGTGGAGTTCGTTGACCCTGATCCGTCCATCGGCAACCAGAGGCATCGCTCGCCGCATCCCGCCGGCGGTTGCACGCACGCCTACCAGTTCCTTCTCGTACAGCACCAGATCTTGGAGCGACAGAAGAACGTCCTCGACGGGAATGCCGACCGAGGCGCACCGCCCGCCCTTGTGGAGCATCGCAAGGGCCCACCGGTACGAGTCGGGGACTCCGGCGCAGTCGAGGGCAACGTCCGGCCCAACACTGTCGGTCATGCCCTTCACCGACTCGACCGGATCGCTCGTGGCGTAGTCGACGGTCTCGAATCCGAGTTCGGCCGCCTTTGCCAGGCGTTCGCCCCGGCCAACGACGATCACCCTGCCCGCGCCGAGGGCGCGCGCGGCGTCACCCGCAAGCAGACCAACCGGTCCTGGGCCGAGCACTACGACCGTGTCACCCGAGCTGATGTTCCCTCGCTCCGCGGTGTGGAGGGCAATCGCGGCGGGATCGAGCAGCGCACCCTCTTGGAAGCTCAACTCGTCAGGGAGATGGAACACCGACTTGACGCCATGAACGACGTATTCGGCGAACGCACCTTGCCAGTTGTGCCCGTACTGACGGTGCACGTCGGTATTGCCGTAGTTCTCACAGACGTTGTACCTGCCCTCGACGCACTTCTTGCAGAAGCCGCACGCGTCGTGGGATGTCCCTGCCACGCGGTCGCCGACCGAGAAACCGAGGGCGCGTGCACCGTCACCGAGCTCATACACGACACCGGCCCACTCGTGGCCGGGGATGAACGGGTGAGCCGGCGGCCAGAAGCCCGGGTAGTCGCCCCGCAGAAGGTGGGCGTCCGTTCCACAGATCGTGACGGCATTCACCCGACACAGAACCTCTTGCGGTCCCGGCGTCGGCTTCGGCACCTCTTCGATGGCGAACTCGTTCGGAGCAGTGAGAACCAGTGCTTTCACGTGTCGTCTCCGCTCAGACCATGGCCAGCGGATCAACCATCGAACCGGTGGCTCCACGGATCTTCAGCGGCAGCATCACGAACAGGAACTCGTAGACCCGCTCGCGTGCGATCTCCTCGAGATAGATGCTCTCCAAGAGGTAGATCCCGTTTTCGATGAGCAGCTTCGTATGGACCGGCTGTGGGTTCGCCGGTGAACCGCGATCCGGTGTTGGCATCACCTCATATGTTTCGGTATCGGTACCGGTGGCAACAACACCCTTCTCCAGCAGCCACTCGGCCGCGGAGAGGTCGGGACCGGCCGTCTTGTGTTCCGCCATGGCCTCTGCGTCGGGCCAGTACTTGAGGTACCCGGTACGGATGAGCACGACGTCCCAGGGCCTGACCTCGACACCCTGAGCCTGCGCAATCGCCTGCAGTTCGTCGGCGCCGATCGGTTCACTGGACGGCAACGCATCAACGCCGCGGTAGGTCGGCGGATCGAGCAGCACCCCCCTCGTGAAGAAGGGAGGGAGATGGGAGGCATCTCCGACGATCGGACCGTGGTCCGTGAGGTGCTCCGCCGTGTTGCCGCCGCCGTACCAGTGGTTGTCGTCCCCGATGGTCATATGACCGAGACCGTCGATGTGGGCGCCGGAGTGGGAACACGCCATCAGGTACTCGGCCATGTAGCCCAGGCCGACCTCGTTCGGCGGTCCCCACGGCTGGACTCCGCCGGCCTTGATGCCCGGAGGCGTCCGATAGTTGAGCACCTGGAATGGCGGATGCCCCGGGAAAAGCGGCATGCCGGTGAAGCGCGGGACGGACAACGAGTACGAACGCCCCTCCTTCACCATCTGGGCCGCCTCTACGACCTTCTCGGCAGGCATGTCCCTGACGGGACCAACGTTCTGAATCTCACTCATGATTGCTGCTCCCTCATGGCTTCCCATACTCGCTGCGGCGTCAACGGCAGGTCGCGGATCACCAGACCGGTGGCGTCGCGGACCGCTGCACCCACGGCCGGTGCCGTGCACAGCAGGCTGCCTTCACTGACACCCTTGACTCCGTACGGACCCGGGCCGTCGTGGTTTTCGATGCTGGCGCTGATCAACTCGATCGGCAGGTCCTTGCTCGTGGGAATGCGATAGTCGATGGCGCCAAGGTTTCTGGTACGCCCCTGCTCGTCGAGGATGAGTCCCTCCATCAGGGAGTGGCCGAGGCCCATGATCGCGGCACCGTCGTCCTGCCCCTGCACCTGTTGCGGGTTGAGCGCCGTCCCGACGTCGCCAACCGTGACGTGTTTGATGATCTGGATCTCACCCGTCTCGCCGTCAACTTCGGCTTCGATAGCCGTGCAGTTGAACTCGAAGAAGGCGGCGTTGCCTGCAAGGGGATGGCCCGGAACCTTGTCCTTGCGCATCTCCCCGTTCCCGATGACCTCACCCCCGAGTGCCCCGAGACCTGCCGTAACCACATCGGTGATCGGGAGTTCCTCACCGGTGAGACTCACGACGCCGCCGTCCACCTCGATGTCGGCTTCGTCGACTCCGTGCACCCGGGCCGCCATCGCTTTGACTTTGCCGTGGACGTCCTTGCATGCCCGGTAGACCGACGTGCCCATGAGCACGGTCGAGCGGCTGGCGGACGTCTGCTGGTCGTACGGAACGGTCGCCGTGTCTCCCATGATGACGTTGACGTTCTCGATCGGGATGCCCATCTCCTGGGCGACGATCTGGGCGAACACCGTCCGTGCACCTTGACCCATGTCGGATGTTCCGCTGAAGACGATGGCGCTGCCATCGGCCAGGAGCCTCACGGTCGAATACGACAATCCGGTCGTGGGCCCCGACTTGATCCCGAACGCGATTCCCCGACCGCGTCCTTCCGGCAGAGGGGTACCCCAGCCGATCAGCTCCGCCGCCTTGTCTGCCGTCTGGCGCCAGTCTCCGTCGGAGGGCGTGTCGCCCGGCACGAATTCGAAACCCGGCTCGGGGAGGTTGCGGCGCCTGATCTCATAACGATCGATGCCGAGTTCGACGGCGGCCTCATCCAGCGTCGACTCACGAGCCCATGTGATCTGAGGTACGCCGAAGCCGCGAAACGCCGTCGTCGGCGTGGTGTTCGAGAGGATGGTCCGTCCGACGATCTTCACATCGGGCACGCGGTACGGGCCGGCTGCCAGGTACGACGACTTCTCGGCGACACGGTCGGCGATATCGACATAAGCGCCAATGAGGTAGTCGGTCTCGATGTCCTGGAAGACCAGGTCACCATCGTTGGTAAGCCCTATCCTGACCCGAACCCGGGTTGACGGACGCCGTACGGCCTGGAATGTCTCCTCGAGCGACATGATCAGCCGCACCGGCTTTCCGGTCTTCAGCGCCATGTAGCAGACCAAGGGTTCGAGCTTCGGATGCTGTTTGCCGCCGAATCCGCCGCCCGGATCCGGGGCAAAGACCCTCATCTTGGAGAGTGGGATATCGAGGAGATTCGCCAACGTCTTCTGCAGCTGGAACGGATGCTGGATGGTGCTCCACACATTCAGCCCATCGTCCACAGGTTCGGCTATGAAGCCATGTGGTTCGATGGCAAAGTGGGTGATCATCGGGAACTCATACTCCCGTTCGATGACGTAGTCGGCGTTCCCTTCAACCGCGGCAACATCACCCCAGCCGTAGTTGATCTCGGTCTTGATGTTGGTGTGCGCGAGCGGCTCACCCGACCGGAGCGACGGATCCTGCACGAGCGGCGCGCCGGGAGCCAACGCAGCCTTGATGGTGTGAACCTCCGGCAATACCTCGAACTCCACCACCACAAGATCGGCGGCCTCCTCGGCGGCCTCCTTCGTATCGGCCGCCACAGCGGCGACCGGCTCCCCGTGGTAGTTCACAACCCCGGCCGCAAGAACCGGACGGTCTTGGTACTGGGGTCCAAATCGAGGCATGGGCTTCGGGAGATCGTCCGGGGTCAGAATCAGTCGAACACCCGGAACCTGTTCTGCCTTGGCGGTGTCGATCGAGATGATCCGAGCCCGAGACTCGTCGATCTTGACGAGCTTCGCGTGTAACTCTCCCACAAAGTGAATGTCGGCGACGTACTCCTGGGCGCCGGTGACACGATCCCGGCCGCCGACCCTATTGGGTGAGGCCCCCACCATTCCGTTGGAGGTCATTGCTGCCCCGCTTTCGCTGCAACCAAGACCGCCTCGGTGATCTGCAAGTACCCGGCACATCGACAGAGATTCCCCCCGAGCGCTTCGTGTACATCATCAACGGTGGGATTGGGATTGCGCTGGAGAAGCGCATGAGCCGACATCAACTGACCGGGTATGCAGAAGCCACACTGGGGAGCACTGACGTCGAGGAATGCCTGCTGGAGTGCATTCAGGTGGCCATCCTTCGCCAGACCTTCAACGCTGGTCACGTCTCGACCGTCGATCTCGACGGCCAGCATGAGGCACGAGTTCATCGGAATGCCGTCGACCACGACAGTGCAGGCGCCGCACTCGCCGACGACGCAGCACTCCTTCGTTCCGGTCAAACCGAGTTGATCCCGGAGAACGTCAAGCAGGGTGTGATTGGCGGCAACCTCAAACGCACGGTCGCGCCCGTTGATGGTTACTTCAATGTGAACCGACTCGCTCATGACACTCCTTGCAGTTCCTGAAGGCGCTCGATAGCCCTTTCGACGGCACGAGCACCAAGCACGCGTAGCATCGCCCGACGGTAGTCCGGGCTGGCACGCAGCGAACGCACGGACGGGCTCGCATCGGCGAAGATCTCCTCGAAGACTGCTGCCTTGGCCTCGACCGACGCGGACGGATCGGCGAGTACACCGGTTTCGTCGACCTTGAGCCAGGCGCGCGGTCCGACACTTCCATACGCGACCTGCGTGACGCCGGCATCGTCGACCGTCGCGCACAACGTGACCGAGGCCAGGTCGGTGCCCCTGCGGCGCGTCATACGCTCGTAAGCGCTGCCCACCATTCGTGGTGGCACCGCTACTTCGACGGCAATCGCGATCTCCCCCTCGTGCAGGTCCGTGCGACCTGGTCCGACGATGAAATCGTCGATGGGAATCCGACGGATCCCGTCCGGCCCGGCCACCACGATGACGGCGTCGTAGGCCAGCAGAGGTGGCGCCGTGTCGGCGGCCGGCGAGCCGTTGCAGATGTTGCCGAGCACCGTGGCGCGGTTTCTGATCTGCACCGAACCGACGACAACGGCCGCTTCAACCAGCGCGGGGAAGTGGGTGTTGATACCCTCGTCACCAACCACCTCGCTCATTGTGGCGGTGGCACTCAGCGTCACCGCGTTGTCGTCCCAGACAAGGGACGGAGAGAGCTCCGCGATGCGTTTGATGTCGACGACCACCTTTGGTTGGCTGTATCGATCTCGCATGGCTATCACGAGATCGGTACCGCCGGCGAGGATCTCGATGTCCGAACCGCTCGTGGCAAGCACCTGAAGCGCTTCGTCGAGCGACTCAGGACGTTCGTACGAAAACTCCTTCATGTCGTCACGCTTTCTTCTTCGTCAAATGACCTTGTCGACCTCGTCCATGAGTGCCTGCGGGTTGGCGGCCCGAATCATGTAGAACGGGCGCGGTCCGCAGAAGCTCTCCGTGAAATCGGCGCGCGCCGTGCGCAGTGCCTCCGTGTCGGTCAGCGGCATCGTGTGCCCTGGCGCTAGCAACTCGTTCGTGAGGAAGTAGTTCTGCAGCGAGTGGAAGTTCTGGAACTGCGCCTCGAACTGACCGAGTTGGGCCGTAGTCGCGTCGAAGTTGCCGTCGATCGCCGGAACGATCACGATATCAACGTTGCTGGGCTCGTCGTAGTCGTCCCATGTCGGCATCTCATCTCCGAAGAAGATCTGAGCACCGCGCTCGGGTGCGGCCTTGTCGGCCCGTTCGGTTCCTTTGGCGCGGCTCTTGATGAACACCGTCTTCGAACCCATGATCACAGTCCCACTCTCATCGATAACCGTGGTCTCGGTGGAAACGAGCTGGCCGCCTCTGCGACATGCTTCGATCTGGCACATGCTCTTGCCGTGATTGGACTCTCCACCGAGGAAGAGAACGGTCTTGCCTTTGTATCGAACGGCCGAAGAATGGAAGGGGTGCAGTCCCTCGGCCTCCATACGGAGGGCAAGAACGGTGACGATCGCCTTCTGGATCGGACCCTCTGCCCAATCGCCGTTGAAGCGCATCGTCCTGCCATCCCAGGTCACCGACGTGTCGGCAGCGTCGCGATCCCAGACAAGGTCGGGTTCGCTGAGGATAGATTCCGACGCCAACTGCACATCTGCGAGCCGATAGTTCATGAAGTCCATGTTCTGGAGCACATGCTCGGGAACCTCGGAACCAATCACATCGATCCTTATCCTCGCGGTGCTTGCCGTCATCTCCTCGGTGAGCATTGCCATAGTGGACTCTCCTTCAGCTGTTGTTCGGTTCTTCATCTCATCTGCGGGGACGACGGTTCGCCGTCTCCACGTGCCAGGTGGGTCGCCGGCGAACGGGCAGGCGCCGATCACCAGCGTTCCCTCTTCAATACTCTGTTCCGCGGAGCCTCGTCGTTCGCGGGTATTCCCACCCGCTATCAACGCCCCGCTTTCCCGCGTTCGCTCAAACTGGTCGCACGCCCTCCGCGTTCCCGTCGCGTACGCGATCCAATCCTTCGAGCAGAACAGCCGCCTCGGCGGCATGTTTCCGGCTCAGATCTGCCGCGAGCTCGGGATCCTGGTCGCGAATCGCAGCGAGGATCGGTTCGTGCCGCCGCGAGAGCCAGTGCAGGTCCATGCCGGGCACCGACGCCGTCACGTACGTTCGGGAGAACGGCTCGAGCATCGACCACTGCCGCGACAACGTCGGGTTGTGAGCCGCGGCGATGATCCGGGCATGGAATCGGGTGTTGTTCAGCGCCTGATCGTGGGCATCGCCGCGATCGGCGGCTTCGTCCATGGCGACAGCCAGCTCCTCGAGATCTGTGAGGCACTGCTCGGTTCGTCGCACTGCGGCTAGTCGTCCTCCGAGTGCTTCGAGTTCGGCGCGCACCTCGATCGCCTGGGTCAGCTCCTCTCGGGTGGGGTTGCGCACCCGTGCTCCCTTGTGGGGCTTCATCTCGACAAATCCGAGGATCGCAAGATCGCGGAGCGCCTCACGAACGGGAGCTTGGCTGACGCCTAACTCGCGGGCAACCCGGGTCTCGACGATGCGAGACCCGGGCTCCAATTCACCTTCGAGAATCCACGTGAGAATTCGGTCTTTGACCCCTTCGGAGAGCACCTCTCTCGTCACAGGGCTTGACTGATTCTCTTGTCGATTCGTCATATCACTTCTCGGGTTCTCGTGAACCCTCTCCTATCGCTAGAGGATTTCGACTACGCCGTTGGTACCGTCAACCCTCAGACGATCGCCGGTCTTGATCTCGCGAGTCGCAACGCCAGTGCCGGTGACACCAGGAATGCCGAACTCGCGAGCCATCACCGCCGGATGCGCAACCATGCCACCGGCGTCGCAGACGATGCCACCGATTATTGCGAACAGCGGAGTCCACGCCGGATTCGTCATCTGGCAGACCATGATGTCTCCCTGCTTCACCTGGTCGAACTCTGCCGGAGACGATACGACCTTGGCCGTACCCTCCACGACGCCAGGAGACACGCCGAGGCCCTCGACGCGACCCTTGGTCTCCGTGTCGAACCCGAGCTTCTCGGGGAAGCCCCACAGGTTCAGATACGGGAATTGCAGCTGGTCCTCAGTCGCCGTTCCGATGAAGTCCGGGGGACGGATCATCTCGTGCTCTGCGCGTAGCGCACGCCGTTCCGCGACGATGCTGCGAGCGTCGTAGTTCTCGGGATCACCCATCAGATACCGCAACTCGTTGTAGCGGAGGTACATGACGTCGTCCGGCTCATCGAGCACACCCATCTCAACCAGCTTCTCGCCGATACAGATCAACACCACACGTGTGTGCTGGTGGGTTCCCTGATCGATGTAGAAGTGGTGATCCGGTGTGAGCGGGGCCATCTTCAGGTTGATCTCGTTCGCCGCACGCAGCGCCTCGAGAGCATCACCTTCTTCGATGCCTTCGAGGAGCTCCTCGGCAGCAGCCTGGATGTCCGTCTCCAGGTGGGCAACAACCGGACGGTGGTCGTAGTCGGAGTCCAGATATCCCTTGATCACGTCGAGCACCGGTTCCGGTGTCTCGAACCGTGAGGGGTAGATGAACTCGTGACTCCACACCGCATGCCAGCCGAACTCACGCTGATAGGCCTTCAGGCCGGAAGCGATGAATTCACGGCCGCGCTCGGTCGATTCCAGTGCCGCAAGGATGTTGGCGCCGCTCTCATTGGCGAACGCTGCCATAAGAACGTCGTCTGCCTTGATCTCGTCCTTCAGGCCAACAAGGAGCTCGATAGCGTCCCAGTTCCGATCCGAAGAAGAGTTCTGCAGACGCCCGAGGATCTCTTCATGCTTCTGCGTGATTTCGCCGCCGAGCGCCTCCTCCAGCGTGGCCCGCAGGGCAAGCGTGGAGGAGAGCTGCGCGAAGTTGAGCATCCAGTGGATCTTCCAGTGGCGGTCGAGGATATCGATTGCATCCTCGAGAACCACGGCCCACTCCATGAGTGACAGATTCTCTTTGTTGTCGATCTGATCCTCGAGATACTGGAGGTTGCGCGCCATCTCTGGAACGAGGCGGTCCCTCCACCAGTCGGGGAAGTTGGCTCCGTAGACGGGGAGCACGGCACCGAGGTAGGCACCAATCTTCTCTGCGTAGTCCGGATCAGCGGCCGTGGGAACACGCGGTGAGTAGGTGAAGCCGAGTTGCACGCTCGGGACCACCATGTCCTCGTCGGCCGGGATTGCCGCTGTGTAGAGATAGCCGTTGACGACTTTGCCGATCCAATCGGTTGCGAACGGCGTGCCGAATCGGCGGAACATGTGATCACACGTGAGCACCCAGTTGCCAATGTCGTCGTACATCGGCGAAACGGGGCGCGGGCAGTGAAGGTCGTCGTAGACCCAGAACAGCTTCTTTTCTTTCTCCGATTCCCATTCAACCGGGAAGTTCTCGTCTCCGAAGAACTCCGCTACAACCTTGCTGGTATCTGCCATACGGCAAATCTCCTTCCTCGACGGACCTGCGCCGGGATCAGCCCACAGTGGGCATGATCGGGCTCCGGCGCCCCTGTGCGTTCTCTGAGTATCCCGACTCCTGCGTTGGTGCTCCTCTCCTACGTCGGTCGGACCGGCTCAACGCAATGCCCTCGTGGGACACTTCGCGCTCGAACCGTCATCGCTTTCAGTGTCTCGGTGGCAGCCGGAGGGTCATCGACCATGTCACGTCCCCACAAACCGCTGAAAACCCGGGCGAATCAACGAGAATCCGCCGGGCAGTCGACGGGGTCGGGAGGTCATCACCGCGAGAGCCATCACCATGGCACGGTCATTTCCGACACCTGCACGCATCATCCTCGATAATCGATTACCTATAGTTTACGAACGGAGAGGCATTTCCGTCAACTCGGGAATTGGCCCGGAAACCGCTAGCCATCAGGTGCCGGTCACCGGCACGAACCGCCACCACAGCTGCCGCTGCTCCGCTACCCAACTACTCCGCTCCGAGCCCAAACCGAAGACGGTCCCCGCTCAGGCCCCGCCCGCGTCCAGCTCCCCCATCGCCTCCAACACCTTCTCCGGTGTGAGCGGGAGGTCCTTGATCCGAACCCCGATCGCGTCGTACAACGCGTTGGCGATTGCAGGCGGAGTTGCGGCCGCTGCCGGCTCCCCCACACCTTTGGCGCCATATGGGGCCTCGTCGTGGACCGATTCCACGATGATGGGAACGATCTCAGGTAAGTCCTGGATCGTCGCCACCTTGTAGTCGGCAAGGGTGCCGTTCTCGATGCGGCCATCACGATACGAGAAGCTCTCGAGGATGGCATTCGACGCGCCCATCACGGCACCACCCTCGATCTGCTGCTCGACAGTCATCGGATTGATGGCCTTCCCGACGTCTGCAGCGGCGGCGATCTTCACCACCCGGATCACTCCGGTCTCGATGTCAACCTCTATCTCGGCGGCTTGGGTGCACAACATCCAGAAGATGCTGCTCATCCACTCCTCGCCGGGGTCGGCCTTGAGAAGCGGCGACCCCTGGCTCGAGAAGCGAGAACCGGCGGTGATCGAGTACCCCTCCCCCGAGTACTTCGCCAACAGATCCTTCAGGGTGATCCGCAACTCACTGTCCAGGTCGTAGATTGCACCGTCGCGAAGTTCGAGGCCTTCCGCATCGACCCCCAAGGTGTCGCCGGCAAGTCCCAGCAACTCCTCGCGAATCTCGGCCCCTGCCGTGAGGATCGCGTTCCCCATGTGATAGGTCGTGCGGCTCGAAGCCACCGGCCCGTTATAAGGCGTCAGCGCCGTGTCGGTCCTCGGCACTGAAACATCGTCGAGCGGAACACCAATTGCATCGGCAGCCATCTGCGCGAGGACGGTGTCCTGCCCAGAACCGATTTCGGGCGCCGCACAGATGACCGCGACACGACCATCCTGAGCGAGGTTGATCAGAACGTTCGAACTCGAAGGCGTCATTGTGGGTTTGATCATCGTGGCGATGCCCTTACCCCGACGGAGGTGAGGGGCAGGTTCACGCTCGACCGCTCCCCAGCCGATCTCGACGGCCGTCTTTTCAATCGTCTCCCGTAGTCCGACGCCGTGCATGATCTGGCCGTTCAGATAGGAGTCACCCTCCTCGTATCCATTCTGCAAGCGGAACGCCACCGGATCGAGACCCAATTCGACCGCGATCTCGTCCATCTGTGTCTCGCAGGCCCATGTGACTTGGGTGGTCCCGTAGCCGCGATATGACCCCGTGATCGACTTGTTCGTGTAGACCTGACGGGAGAGGATCTTGAGATCGGGGATGCGATAGGGACCGACGATGGTCTGGGAGCCCCGGATCGCAACTCCAACTGTGTACGCGGTGTATGCACCGCTGTCCCACAGAACCTCTGCACTCCTGGCCAGCATGAACCCGTCACGATTCACACCGGTCTTCAGCTTCATGATCGCCGGCACCCGATGCTGCGAAGCAACGAGGTCCTCCTCGCGCGTGTACTCGACGCGTACGGGACGGCCGCCACTGTGCCGTGCCAACGCAACGGCCACAGCTTCAGCCACCGGCACCCCTTTGCCGCCGAACGACCCGCCCACTTGGGCAACGATCAACCGAACGCGGCTGCTGTCGACTCCGAGCCCCCCAGCCAGTTCGTTGCGAAGAAGGAACGGACGGTCCGTGGAAACCCACAACGTGTATCCCCCGGAACCCGAGTCGTACTGAGCGATCGCCGCGTGCACTTCGAGTGCGACGTGGCTGATCGCATGGGCCGAGTATTCCCCCTCGATCACATAATCAGCAGCGGCGAAGCCTGCTTCGACATCACCACGTTCGTACCGATAGATCGTGTTGATGTTGGTGTGCGGGACGATGTCGCTCGGGCCACGTTCGTAGGCATGCAGGTCGGGGTGAACGAGCGGCGCATCATCTGAGAGAGCGAACCGCATGTCGAGGACGGCAGGAAGTTCCTCGTAGTCAATGCGGATGAGATCGAGCGCCTCTTGCGCCTCGGCCTCGCTGGCGGCAGCGACAGCTACCACCGGCTCGCCGACATAGCGGACTCGGTCGATCGCCAAGAACGGCTGGTCCTTGATGGCCGCTCCGAACAACAGTGGGAAGTCGCGCCCAGTCACGACAGCCGTTACCCCCGGTGCCGCGGCGGCGGCCGTCGTGTCGATCGACAGGATGCGCGCATGGGGGTGCGGGCTGCGCAGCACCGCACCATGCAACATGCCCGGGAGAGCCACGTCGACGCCGTAGATCGCACTACCGGTGACCTTCTCAACCGAATCCACACGAGGAGCACGAGTGCCGACGTACGTGGTCATGTCTGTACTCCCTTGATTTCTGCGACCGCCTCGAGGATCTTGGGGTACGCCCCGCATCGGCAGAGGATGCCGGCCAGCGCCTTCTTCACGTTTTCGACATCCGGTTGATCATCATCCCTGAACAGCGCAGTGGCCGTCAGCACCATGGCGGGGGTGCAGAAGCCACATTGGAAGGCTCCCGTCTTCACGAAAGCTTGTTGGACATCACTGAGTTCTCCGTTCGAGGCTAGACCCTCGATGGTCTCGATGTGAACACCATCTGCGTCACCTGCGAGCACCAGGCACGAGGTGACCGGATCACCGTCTGCGAGCACCACACACGTGCCGCACTCGCCGACCCCACATCCCTCTTTGGTCCCGGTCAGCAGCATGTTCTCGCGAAGAACCTCCAGCAACGTGAGCCGCGGATCGACGGCGATCTCCCGGGCATCGCCGTTGACGATGAGATTCACGTTGATCATCAGGCCGCCACCCGCATGCCTGCAGATTCAATCGCACCTTGGAGGGCTCTGAGCGTCAGGACCCGAGCGAGCCGTGTGCGATAGGAGGCGCTTGCCCTCATGTCACCAATCGGCTTGGCCTCTCCACTCGCCGACTCAGCGGCCGCGGCCAGCAGCGCCTCGGTCGGCAACCCGGAGCGAAGGAGCGACTCTGTGCCCGTGGCTCGAAATGGGGTTGGGCCGAGCGAGGCCAGGGCGATCCGACAGTCGACGACCACGCCACCGTCCCCGATGACAACACTTGCCGATACTCCGGCGAGCGCAATGTCTGTCCCGCTGCCTCGTTTGCCGAGCTTCACATGTGCGGACCCGAAGCCGGGCGGCGGCTGGGGCAGGATGAAGTGCGTGATGATGTCGGACGGAACAAGAGACGTTTCGCCGGGCCCTACGTATAGATCCTCCACGAGTTCGTCACGAGAGCCGCCGACGCCGGCAATGATCGCGTGGGCATCGTGAACCATGAGAGCGGGCCCTAGGTCAGATGCCGGGGATGCGCGCCCGACGTTACCGCCGATCGTGGCGAGGGCTCGCACCGGAGGAGAGGCGAGAATCGAGGCCGCTTGCGCGAGCGCAGGATGACGCTGCTGAACGAGCGGAGAAGCCTCAAGGACGGGCACTTTCGTGAGGGCGCCGATCCGGGTCCCGCCTCCATCGTCCTCCACTCCGTTGAGACCCGAAATCCTCTTGAGGTTGACGACGGTGGATGGTCGCATGCGACCCGTCTTCATGTCCACCACAAGGTCGGTGCCGCCCGCAAGAACTCGCGCTCCGTCGCCCGCGGTCGAGAGGAGTTGGACCGCCTCATCGAGGGAGGCAGGCTCGTAGTACTCGAATTCGCGGAGTCGTTTCAAGCCCTGCCCCTAAGGTCGCTCGCCTTCATTTCTCCTGCAACAGTTCGAGCGTAACGCCATCGGGGGTCTCAACGAAAGCGATTGTGAAGCCGCCAGCACCCGGCCGCGGCCCGTCGACCTTCAGCCCTTGCTCGCGGAACCGAACCAGGTCCGCTTCGAGATCCGGGGTGAGCAAGCCGATGTGCTCCAACCCGAGATACGGGATGGGTGGAGGGTCGTCGATCGAATCGTCCTCGCCTGGAGCGGGCGTGGTGATATTGAGTCGTACCCCGTCGAACTCGACCGGCGTGAAGAGCATCGTCCCGAACTGGATGTCGGGAAGCCGTGTTCCCCCAAACATGTCGATCCACCACTCGGCGCTCGCCTCCGGATCCCTCGCCTTGATGTGAATGTGATGGAGGGTGTGTGCCATGTTTCTCCTTGGGCTCGGTCGGTCTCAGTATGTGCTCGCCGAACATTGACAGCAGTACACCCGCCACCACCGGCGGTCCGAGTCCAACGCTCGCAAGCTGCGCCCGTCTCTCGGTTTGACGGCGTTCGATGGAAACACATATAATCGATTATCTATGAAATCGGATCCGGAAGCAAACGGGAACGAGAGATTCTCAGTGCCGTGTCCTTCCTTTCGGGCGCATCTCGCCGGGAGTGCTCCGGTCCCGAGGGTGCTGTTGCCCCCGGGGTCGCCGACACTCAGTGGACCGGGACAAGCTGAGGGCTGATGGACATCATCTCCGACTCGATCGTGATCGGCCTGACGGAGCAAGCGCCCCTCATCCTCGCTGCCATGGGCTTCGCTCTCCTCTACCGCTTGACCGGTCTCATCAACGTGGCGTATTCGGAGACGATCACGCTCGGCGCCTACATGGGCATGTGGCTCAACACGACTTTCGAGATCAACTTCTACACCATCCTGATCCCGACCGGGATCCTCGCCGGGTTGATCAGCGTCGGCACCTACTTTGCCGTGTTCAGGCCGGCCAAGCTTCGCAACGTCGGCGGTCTGGAGATGATCATCATCTCCTTCGGGCTCTCCGTCTTCTTGCGTCACGGACTGCAGTTCATCTTCGGCTACCCGGTCCGCTTCTTCGACGTACCGCCCCCGGATACGATCTTCGTGCTGGGTGTTGGCGTCTCGTCGTTCCGTCTTCTCGCCGTCGTCAGCGTCTTCATCCTTGCCCTGGGGCTCTTCTGGTTCATCCAGAAGACCAGTTACGGCCTTCAGATCCGAGCACTGGCCAATGACGAGGACCTGGCCCAGGTCAGCGGGATCCGGCCGCTGGCCGTCACCGTCTTGATCTGGTTCCTGGCCGGTGTCGCCGGCGGACTCGCTGGTGCGTTCTACGGAGTGGGCTCCTCCGTCGCTCCCTTGCTCGGGTGGCGCCAGTTCCTGTTCATCCTTCTCGTCGTGCTGGTGGGAGGGGCCAAGAACATCGGTGGTGTCATCATCGTCGGAGCGATTACGGCCGTGTCTCTCACCTTCATCACACTTGAATTCGGGCAGGCGTTGTACGGCCAGCTGGCGCTCATCGTTGTGTTCATCATCATCCTGAAGGTCCGCGGGACACGAGCGGCCGAAGCGGGGAAGGTCTAGTGGCATGAACTTGGACTGGCTCGACGCATTCCTGGTCTACGGGCTCTTCTCGGTCATGATGGTGATCGGCCTCGCACTGCTGCTTCACCTGCAGCTCGGGCTTGCCCGGATCGCCAACTTCGGAGTCGTGGGTTTCTGGGGTCTCGGAATGTATGCCTTCGGCGTCATGTTCGTCCAGGTCGACTGGCCGTTCGGCGAGGTGTGGGCGTTCCTCATCTCGATGGCATTCGGGACAGTCGTGGCCGGCATCGCCGGCCTGGTGGTCGGATGGGTCATCGCCGACCTCGACACCGATGGCGTCCTCGTAGGAACGCTCGGTTTTGCCACCTGCGTTTGGATCTTGGCGACAACCGAGCAGGACCTCACGGGTGGAGCGCTCGGAATGGGCGGACTCGGCTTCCCCTACGACATAGGCAGCGTCAAGGCGAACGAGACGCTTTGGTTGGTGATCCTGACGATCGTGGTCGCTCTGATCCTCTACTACGTATCTCGCGTTCACAAGTCGCCGTACGGTCGCTTGCTCATCGCTATCGGAGACAACGAGCCGTTGGCTCGCAGCTTGGGCAAGCAGTCGTTCCGGACCAAGCTGTGGTTGTTCGCCGGCAGTTCGGCGGCCATGGGGCTCCTCGGGGCCATGTTCGGCGTGATGGAACGCTTCCTCGATATCGGCAACCTCGGGATCGACATCACTCTGGCTGCCATCGTGGGCTTGGTCGTCGGCAGTACCACGCGGACCTGGGGGGCCGTCGTCGGCGTGCTCCTTACCGTGGCGATCTTCGATATCGTCCTCCAGTCCTACATCCCGCTCCCCCAGTCGTGGTACGGCCAGGCAATCCCGAACCTTCGTGAGATGACGTTCGGCGCCGCGCTCATCCTCATTCTCATGTTCCGGCCGTATGGCGTGCTCGGGCAAATGCGCAGAGACAAGCTGATGCGGAGGATGCATGGCGGCTGATACCAGAGACAACGCGTCCGCAGGAGAGCCCACAGGTGTGAGTGGTTCCTCGCGGCCGAGCGTGCATGTCAAGGCCGCCATCAAGAGCTTCAGCGGACGAGTGGTCGTCGACGTCGACGATCTGACGTTGGGAACGCACCCCATCGAGGGATTGATCGGTCCGAACGGGGCGGGCAAGACGACGCTCCTGCGGATGATCATGCACTCCATCTCACTCGATCAGGGCACCGTCACACTCTCGTCCGATGACAACGGAGGTCCGGTCGTTCTCTCGAACCTGTCGGCCAGCCGAATGGCCCACTACGGCGTGGTCAAGACAAATCAGGTGATCACGGACTTCGAGCAACTGACGATCCTGGACTCGACGTTGCTCGCGGAAGCGAAGAAGTCGGACGAGCGCGCCTACGAGATCTATCGAGAGAACGGTCTATACGACGACCACATCGATGAGATCCAGTGGTACCTCGATCAGTTCGACTTCGAAGACCCGTACGGATTCGCGAACTCGGCAGGTGAGAAGAAACTCCTGGACGTCATCCGCTGTCTGTTGCTGAAACCGCGCGTGTTGCTCCTCGACGAGCCCACAGCGGGGCTCCCCGACGATATCCGCGATCAACTCATGGAGCTGATCAAGCAGAAGGCCAACGAGGAGAATATGTCCGTCGTCATCGTGGAGCACGACCTTCACGTAATCTGGAGCATGTGCGAATACGTTCACTTCATGGCCGAAGGCGAGGTTGTGCTCCAAGGTGAGCCCGCGTACATCAGGGAACACGAGACCGTGATCGAGCAGTACCTGGGGAGCGGTCATGTTTGAGGCCAAGGACATTCGCAGCGGGTACACCGGGGTGACGGTCATCAAGGACCTCGACCTCAGCGTGGAACATGAGATCTTCGCTGTGCTCGGGGCAAACGGCGCTGGGAAGACGACGTTGCTCGCCACGCTGGCTCGGCTCATCCCGCTGATGGCCGGCGAGATGTGGTTCGACGGAACGAACATCACGAAGTCCCAACCCTGGGACACGGCTGCACTCGGACTCGGCTACGTTCCTCAGGAGAAGGGCGTCTTTGCCGACCTGACCGTGCTTGAGAATCTCGAGATCGGGTCGATGATCGGTGACCGGCCTCGCCAGGAGCGGATCGACGAGATCGTCGATCTCTTCCCCGACATCGGGAAACGGCAGTCGCAGTTGGCCGGAACGCTGAGCGGTGGCGAATCACGCATGGTCGCGTGTGGACGAGCACTGATGCAGGATCCCAAGATGCTGCTGTTGGACGAACCGACGGCAGGCCTCTCACCGCTGTACGTGGACACCTTCTTCGAGAAGATCAAGGAGATCCACGAGACGAGGGACGTCAGCATCATTCTTGCCGAGCAGAACGCCACAAAGGCGCTCGAGATCGCCGATCGCGTGATGGTGTTGAACCTCGGTGAGGCGTCAGATGTACTCAATGCCGCTGATTGGACGACGGAGAAGCTCAAAGAGGGTTATCGGATCTGATCGCCATACGGCGGTCCGTTTGGAGGAAGAGAAAGGAAGGACGAATGCGAATAGGTTCAAAGAGGTTCGCTAGCGGATTGATTCTGCTGTTCGTGCTCTCACTGATCGCGGCTGCGTGCAGCAGCGACGACAGCGGAGGCGATGCAGCCGACACCACCGCAGCAGCGGCCGAGACAACAACGACCGCAGCAGCGGCCGAGACGACAACGACGGCCGCGGCAACTGAGACAACCGAAGCGATGTCCACGGAACCAGTCATTGTGTGTGAGCTCGCCTATTTCACGGGCGAATTTGCCGCGTATGGCCCGTCCCTGACCGCAGATGTGGCGTTCCCGATCGAAGAGGTGATCAACGCATACGGTGCACCGCTCGGCCGCGAGTGGCAGCTGATCTCCGAGGACATCGGCACACCCGGTGAGGCTCAGGCAGCTCGTATCTGCCTCGAGCAGCACGGCGCCGAGATCTTGGTGAGCCAGGCACACGGCTATCGCCAGTACCGCGACTACATGCTGGAGTACCTGGCTGAGAACGACACTCCGCTCGGTCCGACCGTGCACGGTGGCAGCATTCCGGGGAACCTCGGTGGTGTTGGCTCCGAACCGCTGTTCCGGGCCCAGGGTCTCGACGAAGCGCTGGGTATGACCGGCGCCTTGGCTGCTGAGGAAGCCGGGGCCGCGAGTGTTGTCGTCTTCGCGACCCAGGTCGAAGGCTTCCAGCTCGCAGCAGACGCCGCCGAGAAGACGGCTGCGGCACTCGGGATCGAAGTCCTGGATCGCATGGATGTTCCGGCCGAACAGCCTTCGTACGCTGCCGAAGCTCAGCGCATCGCCGACCTGGAGCCAGATGCCGTCATCGTGCAGGCGGGCTCTGTTGAATCGGGAACGCTGATCAAGCAATCGGCCGAGGCCGGACTGTCGCTCGACTGGATCGGTGAGACCGGCTGGATCCAACCGGAGTTCATCGGAACGCTGGGCACCGAGACCATCGCGACTCAGAAGAGCATCGGTTATGCGGCGTTCGCCTACAACGACACAACCCCCGCATGGGAGTTCTACCAGCCGCTGTGGGACAACACATCTGGCTACGGTGCAGATACCGACTTCGGTCCCGCGACCGATCAGTACCACTTCTCGACCTACGACCTGATGACGCTCACGGCACTCGCCGTTGAGTACGCAGGGTCCTACGCCGCGAGCGCATGGGCGCCCGCGATGTTCGAGGTCGGAGACGCTCCGGGAACTGTGTGCTACAGCTATCCGGAGTGCATGGAACTCATCAAGGCCGGCGAGGACATCGACTACGAGGGTGTCACCGGAGACGGTACCTACGCCGCGGGCGGCATCAACCACCAGGTGCAGTCGTACACCCCGTTCAATGAGGACGGCAGTGTTGGCGAATCGGTAACGCTCGATCCGGAACTGGCGAAGGAGCTCCAGTCGGAGATCTCCATCCAAGCGGAGTGCGAGAGCCCGAACCCAGCAGGCACGGATCCCGCATCACCAGGATGTGAGTGGTAGCCGGTAGATAGAAGAGAAGCAACAACAACCGAGGAGCGGCAGCGGGCACCCCCGCTGCCGCTCCTCCTTGTGCGGTCCCCGGTTCCGCAGGGGAGAGGCGAGGACCTCTTCTCCCCTCCCTCACGCAGTGGGGGAGGGTGCCCGAGCGCAGCGAGGGCGGGAGGGGGCCCGAGCGCAGCGAGGGCGGGAGGGGGCGGCCTGGGAGCCTGAACCGCGAGGATGAGGCCGATCACGTGCCTGCAACGCCCCCTCCGCTCCGCTCCGGCCTTGCGGCCGGTGCTCGCGCCTCCCCCCACTCCGTGGTGGAGGCGATCTCCGAGCAAGACCCCGCCCGGCCTTCCGTCCCCCAACGGAGTGGGGGGACGCGGGTTCGCCTCCGCGAATCCGCAAGGGGGCTGAGCATCGTGCGATGCGATCAACCGGACAGACTCAAGCCCATTTTCCAAGATCTTCGATAATCGATTATGCTGATTGGGTCGTTAGCTCCGCGGTGTGACGGCACTCTCGCGAGCGATGGCCACTACCAGAGGAGCGCTCATGTCCCGTCTCGAACCACTGCCACTCGAAGAGGTCCCCGGCATGGAGGAGATCGCAGAACGATACGAGCGCGTCTTCGGCTTCGTCCCAAATGGTGTGCGCATCATGGCTCGACGGCCGGCAATCGTTGAAGGGTTCCTTCATCTTCGCGGCGCTGTCTTCGACCCGGCAACGAGCGAGGTTCCCCCCGAACTGAAAGGCCTGATCGGGCACATCGCCAGCAAGGCCGCAGGCTGCCGCTACTGCCAGGCCCACGCGATCTACGGAGCGGATCGCGCCGGAATCGACCGGGCGCGCCTCGACGAACTCTGGGAATTCGAGACCAGCGGCCTATTCACCGAAGCCGAACGCCAAGCGCTCCGGTTCGCGGTCGTGGCTGCATCCTCCCCCAATGGTGTCACCGACGAGGACTTCGTGCGCCTCGGCGAGTACTGGGACGACGGTCAGATCGTTGAGATCCTCGCCGTGGTGGCGCTGTACGGCTTCCTGAATCGATGGAATGACTCACTTGCGACGACTCTCGAGGAGCCTTCTCAGGTCGTGACCGAAGAGGTCCTCGGCGCCAAGGGCTGGGAAGTCGGTAAACACCGACGCGTCGAAGAAGCCGCCATTGACTGACGGCGCCCTCTCCCCCGCCGAGACCGTCGTCGTCGACGGAGCACCGAACTTCCGCGATATCGGTGGGTACGAGACGGCGAACGGACAACGAGTTCGCCGTGGCAAGCTGTTTCGCTCAGGCATGCTCGTCGGTGTCTCTGATGAAGGTGTTGCAGCACTGCAGGCCCTCGGCATACGAACGGTCGTCGACCTGCGAACTCAGGTCGAGGTAGACGCTCTCGGGCCCGACCGCCTGCCGGATAGCGCTCGCGTCGTTCAGATTCGTGTGCCCAGCGCCGGGGCCGACCCGATGGTCGGAGAAGCGCTCAAGACCGGCCGCTTCCCGTACCTCCCCGATCTTGTGTCGGTGAACCGGGCCTACATCACCGACGACGCCGCCGAGTTCGGCGACCTGCTCACGCTGCTCGCCGACACGGCCAACCTCCCGGCCGTCATTCATTGCCTCGGGGGAAAGGACCGAACGGGAGTGAGCACAGCTCTCCTCCTTACGATCCTCGGCGTCCCCTGGCCGACCGTGCAGCAGGACTATCTCCTCTCGAACGCCTACTTCGCGAACTCGGGTGGTGACCAACCAGATTCCTTGAACCGCGTCATGGAGAAGCGACTCGGTCACGCTCCCGACTTCGGCGACGAGGAATCGAGGAGGGAGTTCTTCGTGCTCCGCCCTGAGTACATCGACGTGGTGCTCGAAGAGATCACCAAGGACGGGCGCACGTTCGACGACTTCGTGCGGGACGAGCTCGGACTCTCCACAGCGACGGTGGAGCGACTCCGCGCGGAATTCCTGGAGTGAGCGAAACCTGGGACAACAAGACGTGCACGACTCACACGACAACCGATGGAGGAGACGGCCGAGATGACCTACGTCTACGCATTCGACCACAACCACGTGGGATCGCTCGACGAGACCAAGGCACTGGTTGGCGGCAAGGGTGCGAATCTCGCGGTGATGACGAGCGAATTGGGCCTTCCGGTGCCGCCGGGATTCACGATCTCGACCGACGCCTGCCGGTTGTACCTCACCGAGGGGTGGCCCGGCGGCCTCGATGCCGAGATCCGCGATCACATCGGCCGGGTGGAAGAGGCTGTGGGCCGGCGATTCGGGGATCCCTCGGCGCCGCTGCTGGTGAGCGTCCGCTCCGGCGCGCCGATCTCGATGCCCGGCATGATGGACACCATTCTCAACCTCGGGATCAACGACACCACGGAACGAGGACTCGTCGAGATATCCGGGGACACAGGCTTCGTTGAGGCGTGCCGCGATCGGTTCGTCTCCATGTACCGTGAGATTGTCGGCGTCGACGAGGTCCCGGAAGACCCGTTCGCTCAGCTCCGTTGCGCGGTCGAGGCGGTGTTCCGCTCCTGGAACGGTGACCGAGCGCGGAGCTACCGCGCACACGAAGGGATCCCCGAGGATCTCGGCACCGGAGTCACGGTCCAGGCGATGGTGTTCGGAAACAACGGTCTCAACTCCGCCACGGGGGTCGTGTTCACGCGCAACCCCGCGAACGGCGAACGTGTTCTCTACGGTGATGTGTTGTTCAATGCCCAGGGCGAGGATGTGGTGGCCGGAACCCACGCGACACAGCCCATCGCCTACCTCGACGAACGAGCTCCGGCAATCGCCGACGAGCTGAGGCGTCACGCCAACCGGCTCGAACGCCACTACGCGGACGTCTGCGACATCGAGTTCACCATCGAGTCGGGCCAGCTGTGGATGCTCCAGACCCGTGTCGGAAAGCGGAGCCCCGAGGCGGCGCTCCGGATCGCCATCGATATGGCCGAGGATCCCGAGTTTCCGCTCACCCGAGAAGAAGCGGTGCTGCGAGTTGCCGAGCATCTCGTATCACCCCCAACGGCGGCGACACGACTCTCGGTTGAGATCCCCGCCGTGGCAACCGGTCTGGCTGCATCGCCGGGCCTCGCCGCAGGAGCAATCGTCACAACTCCCGACGCGGCGGTGGAAGCATCCGCCGATGGGAAAGCGGTGATCCTGGTCCGCAGGGAGACCTCTCCCGACGATGTACACGGCATGGCGGCCGCGGCCGGCATCCTCACCACGACCGGCGGCCTGGCATCCCACGCAGCAGTGGTGGCCCGGGGATGGGGCGTCCCGGCCGTGGTTGGAGCCGAGTCCGTGGAGATCGACGAGAACACGATCACGATCGGCGACTACGTGGTCGCGGCGGGCGACATGCTGACGATCGATGGCGGCACCGGCGAGATCTTCCTCGGCGAGGTTGTTGGAGAAGCTGTGGTCGTGCCCGAGGCCGAGCAGCTCCTCGCTTGGGCCGAAGAGTTGGGAATCGATGCAGCTGTGATCAACAAGGAGGACACCACCGTGACAGACTCCGAAAGCGCAACAGGCAGCGATGACCGCGCCACCGGCGCCGCGACCGCCGAAGCGATGGTCCGCCTCCTCAGCATCAAAGGATTCGCGACACCCGACGCTGCCGCCGCAGCACTCCAGACGACCGAGGAGGATGCCTCGAGTGTCCTCGATCAGATGACAGCCGACGGCCTCGTCCAAATGATGGGCTCGATGTTCAGCCTGTCCGATGACGGAAAGGCCGTAGCGGGGGAACTCTTGGCGGAGGATCGGGAGGCGTGGGGGGCCGAGCGGGCGAGCGCGGGGCTCGATAGCTTCCTCGATCTCGACGGCCGTATGAAGGTCATCGTTACGGCCTGGCAGATGAGGGAAGTTGATGGAGCTCCGGTGCTCAACGACCACACCGACGCTGACTACGACACGGCTGTGCTCGGTGATCTCGCAGCGCTTCACGTTGACGCAGACGTATGGCTCGCCAACCTCAGTCGTGAGCTTCCCCGTCTCGCCGAATACAACGCCCGGCTGACTCGTGCTGCCGAACTCGTGGCGAGCGGCGACCACAACTACATCGCATCACCACGGTTGGACAGCTATCACAACGTGTGGTTCGAGTTGCACGAAGACCTCATCCTGCTCGCCGGACGCACCCGGGAAGACGAGGTGGCGTCGGGCCGCGCCTAGGTTCAGGAGCAGATCCGGACCGATCGAGGGAGTCTGAACACATGGCGACGGTGGTGCTGCTGGGTGCACTCGACACGAAGGGCGACGAATACGCCTTCATCCGCGATCGCGTGATCAACGCCGGTTGTGACGTCGTGATGATCAACGCCGGTGTGCTCGGTGATCCTGCGTATCCGATCGAATTCAGCAGAGCAGATGTCGCTGCCGAGGCCGGCACCGATATCGAGACCCTCGTTGCGTCCGGGGACCGCGGCACCGCCGTGACGGCGATGGCCGAAGGTGCTTCATTGCTCGTCCAACGTCTCTGTCGCGAAGGTCGGATCCACGGCGTCCTTGGCATGGGCGGATCGGGAAGCTCATCGATCGTGAGCCACGCCATGCAGAAACTCCCGATCGGCTTCCCAAAGCTTCTCGTCTCCACGATGGCCGCTGGTGATGTCAGCGCATTCGTGGGCACCTCCGACATCGCCATGATGTACTCCGTGGTCGACATCGCGGGGATCAACGCCGTGTCGTCGAGCATCTTGGGCAACGCGGCGGCCGGTGTGGCGGGCATGGCTGCGGCCTATGAAGTACGCGTCCCGGCCGCTGACATACGACCCCTTGTCGGGGCCACGATGTACGGAACAACAACGCCGTGTGTCAACACTGCCCGGGCCGCGCTGGAACGGCTGGGCTACGAGGTTCTGGTCTTTCATGCAACCGGGACGGGTGGCCGGTCGATGGAAGCCCTCATGAAGAACGGCTACATCACGGCATCACTCGACGTGACCACGACCGAAATCGTTGACGAAATCGCCGGCGGCACGCTCACGGCTGGTCCTGATCGCCTCGAAGCTGCCGGGGCGCTCGGAATACCACAGGTGGTATCCATCGGAGCGACCGACCAAATCACCTTCACTCCCCCGCAGTCGGTACCCGCCGAATACCGGGACCGCAACTGCTACAACCACAATCCAAGCATCACCCTCGTTCGTAGCAATGTGGAGGAGTGTGCCGAGTTCGGCAGGGTCGTGGCCCAGAAGCTGAACCGTGCTCGGGGTCCGGTGTCGGTCTTCGTCCCTCTTGGGGGTGGCTCGTCGTATGCCGTCCCCGGCGGTGTTTTCCACGATCCCGTTGCCGACGCTGCGCTCCTTGAGAGCCTTCGCACTCACCTCGATCCGTCGGTGGAGTTGATCGAAATGGATACCGACATCAACGACCCCGCATTCGCCAACGCCATGGCGCACCGCCTCGACGAGCACTACCGAGCCTGGGCATCCAACCGTGCCGAGTAGGCAGGCGCGTCGGAATATCGCGCCCTGATCGGTAGGTTTCTGCTCGACATGGAGTCCCAAGAGACCACCGTACCGGTCTGCTACCGGCACCCCGATCGGGTGACCGGCCTGTCGTGCACCCGGTGTGACAAGCCGATTTGTGTCGAGTGCAGCAACGACGCCTCGGTCGGCCAGTTGTGCCCCGAGTGCGCGGCTCCAAGCGATCGGCACCGCGTCATCAGCGGCCGCCAGATCTACGGCAGACCAACGTTCCAGACGGCACCCGTCAGTTTCACGATCATGGCCATCACGGTTGCGATCTACGTTGCCGGCATGCTGTCGCCTGACCTCGACATCTGGCTGACCAACACGTTCGCCCAGGCGAACTGGCTCGTGGCCGACGGAGACTGGTGGCGCATCTTCACCGCTGCCCTCCTCCACGGATCGCTCCTCCACATTGGCTTCAACATGTATGCGCTCTATCTGTTCGGGCCGCGCATGGAACAGCAGGTCGGTTCGGTGCCGTTCGCGGCGCTGTACCTCGCGACCGCGGGGGCCGGCGGTCTGCTCTCCTACCTGCTCGGCTCGCTGAACCAGGTCAGCATCGGGGCGTCGGGCGCCATCTTCGGCTTGTTCGGGGCGTGGATCTTCGTTGCTTGGAAGATGCGCAAGACACCCGGCGGACGTTCGATGTTCACCCAGTTGTTCGTGCTCCTCGCAATCAACGTGGTGATCAGCCTCGCACCGGGTATCGATGGACTCGCCCATCTCGGCGGTTTCGTCGCCGGTCTCGGGATCGCCGCCCTCTGGTCGGTCTTCGCCGCGGGCAAGGCGAACGCCGTTGGGATACGAACAGCGATCGCCGGCGCGGTCGTTGCGATCGACCTCGTCGCGGTGTTTTTGGTTGCGCCGTTCTGAGCTGTCCGCGTCAGAACTTCGACGCCTGCTTGACGCTGGAATCCCCCGGCACGATGCCGGGGGATTCGATCTCGGTCCGGCAACGCCTACCCACCCATGAAGAAGTGCTCGTCGACTCGGAATTCGCCGTTCCGCTCGACGACCCTCACCAGGCTGTTCTGGCTGTGGTCGGCTCCGCCCCGAGTGATCTCGCCACCTTCCGAAGAGACGTACCAAGTGTTTCCTCCGCCGGCGACGGCGTAGTAGGGCCCATCGTCCGTCGCCTGCCAACCCGAGCCCTCGTTAAAAGGCATCTGGTCCGTACGCACGCCCTCGATGTCTCTATCGATCATGTTTGAATGGATTCGGTAGGAGCTTGTCACGAGTCCTTCGATCGCATCCGCGTCGTAAGCATTCCAGGCAGCGGTGTAGTCCTCCATCAGTTGGACGATCTCCGGCGGTGCCGCGGTTGGGCTGTTCGGCCGCATCATGAAGACCATCCATGCGACCAGGCCCACGAGGGCCACCGCCAGAACAACAATCAGAACCGTCGGTCCGCGACTGGGCTTCTTCGTTTCCTTCGTTGTACCGACCTCGCGGCCGGTGTCTTCGATGGTTTCCATGACCATCACCCTTCCTTGATTCTCTTCGTCCTTCGTGTCCTTCTCTGTGGGCCTGCGGATCAGCCAGGTCACCCCTGCGGCGGCCAGCGCCGCGACGAACGCAGCGATCAGCCAGATCCCGAGAGTCCCGCCGTCGGCAGCCACGATCTCAGCTGCGTCAGCACCGAACTCGCCGGTGATCTCCTCCGTCAACTTGAGCCCTGCCGCAAGCCCGCCGAAACCCAGGATCGTGACGGCAAATGCCCCGACCGCCGCCCACGCCGGCTGGAGATTTCGGCGGCTGCGAAGCGGTTCGAGACGGTTCTGCTGCACCTGGGCTTGGGCAATGACGTCATCAACGGAGATCCGCTCGACGCCGGCATCGAAGTACTCGCGCAGTTGGGGCTCAACCCGTGACATCTGCGCTCACCCCCAATGCACTCCGTATCCGCCGAAGGCCGCGATCGGCGTGGGTCCTCACCGACCACCGGGAGATCCCCAACAGATCGGCGACTTCTCGTTCGCTGTAGTCCATTCCGTGAATCAGCACGACGGCCACCCGCTGATTCTTCGACAGACTCCCCAACGCATCGGTGAGTCCGGGCTCGACCGATGGGGCTTCCGCAACGGGCAA
>Ga0316198_10000208_pt1 | contig 28198 bp, 25 predicted proteins | sample OudBieAanoxic_MG_FD_204935 | JGI IMG/M metagenome (GOLD analysis project Ga0316198, IMG submission 204935) | Coastal sediment microbial communities from Oude Bieten Haven, Netherlands - site A anoxic | ecosystem: Environmental > Aquatic > Marine > Coastal > Sediment | place: Netherlands... | reverse complement strand
TGTATGCCTTGGGATTTCTTGATTTGAAAAAGGATGGCCCTACCGTAATTGAATTGCCACAAGGCATGTTAGGTGTTTTAAACGACATGGGATTTCTTTTCATGGAAAATCTGGGTGCTGCCGGTCCTGATAAAGGGCAAGGTGGGAAATACCTGGTATTGCCTCCAGGATACGATGGAGATATTCCTGAAGGATATTTTGTTGTGCAATCGAAAACCTATTGGGTTTAGAATTTTATGCGGGGATACCTTGATAAGGGAGTGAAAGTAGCTTCTGAAAACATCAGAAACAACCTGAAAGTATACCCTTTGAGTAAGGTTAATAACCAGCCTGCGATGGAATTCATAAACGTTTCGGGTAAAGAAATGAATACCGTTCTTCCAACAGACTTTACTTACTTCGAACGATTAAACGATGTTGTTCAGTACGAGCCAGAAGGTTTCTTAGATCTTGAAATTTTAGGTTTATTACGTTCTCTGGGCATTGTAAAAGGCCAAGCCTTTAAACCAGATGCCCGCTTGAAAGCGATTATGGAAGATGCGCTTAAAATTGGTGAAGCAACGGCTCGTGCCATTACCTATTACCCACGCTACGAAGGTTCTTATGCCTGGAGAGATAAAGAAGCTGCTTGGGTTGTACCTTTTGCCGACCACGATGCATCCTGGATAGAAGCGAGTGCCCGTAAAATAGAATGCCAAATATATTATCATTACAACTGTATCGTAGTTACTCCGGTAATGGCTAAGGCTCCGGGAGCAGGAAAAGGTTCTGAATATGTATTTGCATCGCTCGATTCTGATAAACAAATTTTAAGAGGTGATCAAAACTATAAAATGACGCTTCCTCCTGATGTACCTGTGGCTGATTTTTGGGCAATTACCTTGTATGATACGCAAACACGTTCACAGTTACAAACCGATCAGAAATTCCCAACTTTAGATACTTATACGAAAGGTATGGAGAAAAACAAAGACGGTTCCTACACCCTTTATTTTGGACCAGAGGCACCTAAGGGAAAAGAAAGTAATTGGTTGCAAACCGTACCCGGCAAAAGTTTCTTTGTGTGCTTACGTATGTACGGTCCAACACAACCATGGATTGACGGTAAATGGAGACCAAGCACTGTGATACTTGTAAAATAATCTGAAAAGCAGAATAATAAATCAATCTTTAAAAGTAAGTCAATGGAAAATTCATCTTTAATCCCGAAAACAAGCTCATCTTCTGTATTTTTCAGTTTCGCCACAATCACTCTGGCAATTATTGGCTTGCTTTATTTTGACGGCATTTTAAAGCCTTTTGTTGTCGCTTTTCTGGTTTGGTTCATCATCAATCAGGTAAAACTTGCCATCGAAAAGATCAAAATAAATGGAAAGTCACTTCCTTCAGCAATAAGTAGCACGCTGGCTTTCCTCATTATTTTGATTGTAACTTTTTTGATAGCAGAAATGCTGATCAGAAATCTTGAAGGCATTGTAGCATCGATGCCCGAATATATGGCAAAACTGAATGAATCGTATGGAAATGCAAGTGCATTAATCAATGATCCGAAATATGCTGAGTATATTCAAAAGTGGATCAATGGTCTTGACCTTGCCGGTATGGCAACAGGGCTTATCAATTCACTTTCCGGCATCCTGGCCAATTTTGCTGTCGTAGTTGTCTATGTGATTTTCTTCATTATGGAAGATGCTACGCAAAGATTGAAGTTGGAGAAATTATTTCCTGAAAAAGGAAAACAATTTCAAAAATTCGTCAACAATATGCAGCAAATCAGTGCGTCCATTCGCTCTTTTATCTGGCAGAAAACAGCCATCAGCTTGATTACAGGAGGTGTAAGTTATGTTATTCTCCTGATTATGGGAGTTGATTATGCATTATTGTGGTCATTCCTGATTTTCATGTTGAATTTTATCCCCTATATAGGACCTCTAATTTCGTCTCTTTTCCCGGCCATTTTTGCGGTTTTAATCAAAGGGGATCTTATGCAATTTGTTTATGTTTTTGCCGCCATGGAAGGTGTGCAGATCATACTGGGAAATTTTGTCGAACCTAAGATGATGGGGAAAGGTACAAACCTTGGTCCAGTCACAGTTATCGTTGCACTGGCCTTCTGGGGAATGATTTGGGGCATAGTAGGTATGATTTTAGCTGTGCCTGTGACGGCTGTTTTGGTCATCATCCTTAGCCAGTTACCTTCAACCCGGTACCTGGCTATACTTCTGTCGGAAAAAGGGGAAATCCCTGACATTGAAGATTAAACTTGTTTAGTATATTTAGGATAATTTGTGCTTTCTAATAGTTAGGAACTAATACCTGACCTACAGATATATTTTTTGATTGTCCGGATAACTTTTTAAAATAAGGCTCATAATTACTCTTTTTTGCTACTAAAGTAGAATTGATTTTGCATTTAGTATGCCTAATTTTAGATGTTGAAAAAATGAAAACGGTATCAATTCATCGATCAGGTATAAAACTCAATTACAGGCATAAGGAATGTAAAATCATTCCTATGCGCGAATATAAAAGTGTCATTGACGAGAAAAATATAGATTCCATTACGCATTTGAATTCTGACCGGGTTTTTCTGGAGAACTTTAACTTTATCCCTGTTTCCATATTCCTTACTACCGTATTTCCAATCATTTATATCCTGGTTGCGTTGGATGCTATAAAATCAAAGATGGCTAAAACGCGGAATTTGATTTTTTCCCTGGAAATGAAGCATGAAAAGATCCGGGAAGCAGAAGAAGTTACAAGGCTTACCCAATACGATTGCAAGAATGTACTTTTTGGCAGAAACCATAAATTGTGGAAACAAATAATGATTAACCAATTGACTTTTAACCGTGAAGATGAAGAAGATTATTCGCTTTTGAACAATCTTAATGATAAATATTCCTGCATTAAAATGAATTAATAACCTGAATCCTAAATTTAACATTATGAAAACATCTACGAAAAAAATATGTAAAGTTCTTATTTTCAGTGATTTACTTATAACAATTGCTGAGTTTAGTAAAACAAAAAATCTATTGCTTACTACAATCATTTTACTGTTGATGTTCACTGGCATAATGACAACAGCAATGGCTCAGGAAGCTAAAACTGCAGGTAATCAGGCCACAACAGCTGATGAAGCAGCGATTCAGGCTAATAACCCATTAGCAAGTATCAAAACATTTAATCTGCACAATTATTATGTCCCGAATTTATCTGGTATGCCTGATGCAACTTCCAATACCTTTTGGTTTCGTTATGCACAACCTATAGGGCGGTTTTTGGTACGGGCATCGCTACCTCTTTCAACGGTTCCAATGTCCGGTGAGACAAATAAGGCCGGACTTGGCGATCTAAACGCCTTTGCAACCTATCTCGCTATTAAGAATGCCAAGACCACCCTGGGGATAGGTCCTCTTCTTGCATTCCCTACAGCATCTAATGCCGCCCTTGGTAGTGGCAAATGGCAGGCAGGCCTAGCCCTTATAGCTTTTCAGGTAGTTTCACCACAATTTCAAACTGGTGGGTTAATAACCTGGCAGATGTCTTATGCGGGGAATGCAGATCGGGAGCAGACCAATCTAATGGCCGTTCAAATATTTGGCATGTGGCAGCTGGGAGGTGGAACCTATCTAAGATCTAGTGGTATAATGCAATTTAACCTTGAAAATGGGTATTATAATGTGCCATTTGGTCTGGGCCTTGGCAAAGTGTTAAAAACAGACAAATTGATATTCAATCTATTTGCTGAACCGCAGTTTACTGTATTGCATTATGGGGATGGTCAACCTCAACTTCAATTTTTCTTTGGTATAAATACCCAGTTCTAAATTTTAAAAAAGGAAATGCCACCAAACATTAACAAAAGTCAAACGCATTCAAAGAAACACTTTCCGTCGTTGCTGTGACTGTATTCTTTGGCATGACATGAATCGTTTTTTTTTGGAGTTTATATACTAAACATAGGATACATTTTAATATCTTTCGTATTATAACCCTTTGGTATGAATGGACAACCATATCTATTATTTTTTGTGGTATTAATTTTTATATCATGCACCTTTTCAATAGCAGAAGAGGGGGAAATGTCTTCCGGAATACTTCTAGTGGACAGCGTACAGAATTCAGTAGATAGCCTCTCTAAAAAACAGACAAAAAAAATAGAGAGAAAAGAATGGCGTCAACAGGCTCATCAGAATAATCAGAAATATTTTATACAGACCTTGCTGATGTATGCAACCCTGAAAACAGATGTTACATTTAACAGACCTGGAGGGATTATTTCTGCTACTATTGGTTTGGAGGAACATTTGAAACTTCCCGACCATAAAAATATGCTCTTTTGTTCATTCCTTGGCCGTATCACACCCAATAGTGGTATCTTTGCGCAATATTATGGTTTAAACAGGACCCAAACTAAAACATTCAACCAGGATCTGATCTTTTTCGAGGATACTATTCCGGCCGGGACAACCAGTCAGATATATTTTAATACACAAATGTTTAGCTTTGGATACATATTGTCACTCCTGAAAAAGCCTGATGTTTTTCTTGGTGTTTATTTCAATATAATTGTCATGTACCTTGATCTTGGAGTCCAGTCTGATATAGGGAACATCGATGCTGCCGATGACCCCTTATTGCCATTCCCGAATTTTGGATTAGTTGCACATTTCAAGCTTAAGGATTGGCTCTTGTTGAATGGAAGTGTAGGATTTTTCGGGTTTCGTGTTAATGCAATGAATGAATCACTTTATGACCTCATATTAGGACTTGAATTTAAACCAAAAACGTGGTTTGGTATAAGTATCGGTTATCAGGAATTTGATGTTAAAGCCTTGTTTCCTCAAGAAAACATTGATGTTGAGGTAAACTATAACTTCAGGGGACCTGCAATTGGATTGAATTTCTCTTTTTAGCACATTACTTTTCTATACAGATTGGATAATTAATATGGCATCTTAAGGTACCATATAGAGCTTTTTAGTCTGTCATAAAATCATTTTTCTACTTTTTTTCGCCTTTAGACGTATTGATTATTATTCCAATAAATCCATATCTTTGATAAGATAAATGACAATTAACTATCTGTAATCTAAAGAATGAATAAAATGAAAACAAAATCAATTATCAGGCCCCTTTTATCACTCATTTTTCTTATGAGTATAATGCCCTGGTCAATGGCGCAATCGACTGATACAAAAATGATCACTCAGGAGCCAGTCATGAAAATGACCACACCTATTCCGGAAAACATAACAACTCCGGATAAAATAGAGTCACCGATTGGAACATTGGAATTTTTCGATGGTGTACCCAATCGTAAAACAATTGATGCGGTATACGATTATGTGGATCGTGCCCGTGCAGTGCAGGCATTTATCAATATGACCCCAGCCGTTTCTTTGTACAATCTCCGAAAAGGGAATCGTGATATGGGAATGGGTAAAAGCAATCAAATATTGATTTGGGAGCAATTGGGTGATTCTAAGTCGGTGGTGCTTACCTACAATAACACTTCACTTTATACCTGGGGATTTTTGGATCTTAAAAAGGATGGTCCTACAGTAATCGAAATTCCACCAGGGGTATTGGGTATTTTAGATGATGCAGCCTTTAGATATATTACCGATATGGGAGCCGCTGGTCCTGACAAGGGGCAAGGTGGAAAATATCTGGTGCTTCCTCCGGGATACGACGGTGATGTGCCGGAAGGTTACTATGTGTATCAATCAAACACCTATAATGTTTGGAATTTTATGCGGGGCTACACCAAAACCGGTGTTGAAGCTGCTGCTACCCGGATTAAGGAAAACCTTAAAGTGTATCCATTATCGCAAAAAGACAATCCGCCAGAAATGGAATTCAAAAATATGTCGGGTGTAAATTACAATACCGTTGCCCCCAATGACTATACTTTCTTCGAAGACCTGAACCAAATCATACAGGAAGAACCTGAAGGTTTTTACGATGCGGAAAACCTGGGAATTCTACGATCATTAGGTATTGTTAAAGGCCAACCATTTAATCCGGATGAGCGCATGAAGAAATTATTAACGGAGGCCGTTGATATTGGAAACGCTTATGCTCGCGCAAATACCATTGAACCTCGCGATCCGGGTCACTACTACTATCCGGATACCAAAAGTGAATGGGTAATGGCTTTTGCAGATAACGATACTTACTTTCTGAAAGACGGGGCTCGTCGAATGGATTCTCGACTATGGATGCATTTTAATGCAGTTTGCGTAACGCCAGCAATGGCTTTGACAAAACCTGGTGCTGGTTCGCAATACGGTATTGCTGGCATGGATTCGGAACACAGAGCTTTGGATGGTGCCAAGACTTACAAAATGCACTTACCTCCTAACTTCCCGGTTAAAGACAACTGGTCAGTTACTATTTACGATCCACAAACTCGCTCTATGCTTCAGACCGATCAGCCATTTGCTGGTCTTAATAGCCTTAGTGGAGAAGTAAAAGAGAACAAAGACGGTTCAGTCGATGTGATTTTTGCCCCTACTTTACCTAACGGAGTTGATGAAGGCAATTGGGTGCAATCTATTCCAGGTAAGAGTTGGTTCATTATTCTTCGCGCTTATGGTCCTTTGGCTCCATGGATAGATAAAACTTGGCGACCCGGTGAGATTGAGTTGATGCAATAAGATATACGGTTTTCGGAATGTAGACATCTTCAGGATTTGAAAACCTGAATATAAATTAGAAAAACAGCACATGGAATCAGGATCACATATTCTTTCCATGAAGCCCATTACCGGTAAGATCCCGACCTTACCGGTAAATGCTTTTTATATAAAATATTAAATATTAAATAGATATGGAAAAGAAAGTATTCGAATTAAAAGATAATTTAATTTATGAAATCCCAGAAGGTGATTTTAACAAACAGAAGATTAACAAATCATCAATTTATCTGTATGAAATTACCACAAGTGACCGAACCGAAGCGGCCAAAGACATACAATCCTTTGGATTTAATGAGGATTTATTAGACTATATCCAAAATCCCTCGGAGCATATTCGTTTTGATTATATAAACGATGTAGCTTACGGTGAACTGGCTTTCTTCTCATCACAATCTAAACCTCCTGCAAAGTATCTTAGTGTTATACTGTATAAAAATATTCTCATCCTCATTCATGATGGAGAGGATAGACTATTTAAAGAATTTCATGAATCCGTTGACAAAGTACTTGAAACAAGCAGAAATATAGAAATTATCCATCTGGTCTTTCTATTGGTAAATGAAATTCTATCAGCCTATGGTAAACTGATTATTTCGTACCGGGAAGAAATAGAGGATATCTCAAAAGATTTTGATAAGAATTTCCGGGATATAGATCCGGATGAATTTCTGGATTCAAAGTCGCATTTATCCGACTTTGGAAGGGTGCTGGAAAAACTTCATTTCTCATTAAGCTTTCCACCTGCAAAAAACATTCTTGACAAGGAAAGTCCTTACAAGATTTATTTCGAAGAACTATTGAAAAATATGAATATCCTGGAAGTGTCCTTATTGAAAACCGAAGAAAGATTGAACTCCCTGCATGATCACTATCACCTTTTGCTCCAGGATAAATCCAATAAGCGGTTAAATTTTTTAACCATCATACAAGCCATATTCGTTCCCCTCACTTTATTAGCAGGTATTTATGGCATGAACTTTAAGTATATGCCGGAACTGGAACTGGAACATGGATACTTTATCAGCCTTGGTGCAATGGTCATCATTGCATTGGGATTTATCCGGTATTTTTATAAACACGGGTGGTTTGATTGAAAAATGTAAAATGTCTTTTACAAAATCACATATTCTGTTTATAAGATATCTTTCCATCATAATTTTCATGGCTTTTATTCTTAGTCATCAAGTCATAGCTCAGGACAGTTCCAGCAGTACCGTCACAAAACAAATATGGCTGGATTTCAATCCTAGTCGCAAACTCTCTGACAGGACAACTTTGAATCTACCCATTGGGGCCAGAACGATATTCCCGAACGTATGGTACCGCTTCTGGATCGGCCCGCGTATCTCATACAAAAGACCTAAATTTATTTTGAAGAAACTCCGGTATAAGGAAGAACTTCATGCCGGGATAGATATTTATTATACTGTTAACATTTATACCGTTAATCGACTGGAAATATCTCCCTATCAGGCATACAGTCTGGCCTGGCCTGATCGTGAAAGATTAAAGATCCGGCACTATGTGGAATTGAGAGAAAGATTTGAATTGGAGACTGATGACTGGTCAAACACTTTTGGATTAAGAGTTAGTTATGAACCTTCCATAACCATCAGGTTCAGGGGAGATTTCTGGGAATACGGCAAGGGTTTTTACATTCCGGTAAGCATGAAGTTCTACTGGAATTTAATTGGAACCAAACAATTTAATGATAAGGTGCGATTGATGCCGGGTATTGGAAAAGAGTTTTCTCCGGAGTTTAAAATGGCCTTTTTTGTCGGATATAACTATACGCGAAACTCGATTGACGAAGATTTCCATACCAATGATATTATATTCCGGTTCCGTGTATATTACAAATTTAATAAAGAAGATAAGCGATGATTATTTGATTGTTTAACCGAAAATATTAAAAGACTGTGAAATATCAACTATACCTAATAATTTTGTTCTGTGCTATTCTACTCCATAAATTACAGATCAGCTATGCCCAGGACAATGAGACAGAAGACGCATCTTTTGATAACTTCCTGGACTCCTTGTCCGCTAATGTTCTCGAGTCTATATATATGGATGAAATAGAAAGTGTTTCCAACGATGAAAATGATAGCATCAAAAAAAAGTCTACATTTAACGCATATCCGTATGTATTCTATACACCGGAATCAAAATTCGCAGTAGGAGCCGGAGGAATATTTATATTCTATACTGGTTCCGGAAAGGACCTTAATCCTTCAAAAATCGGGTTTGGAGGATACTATTCCACCAATAAACAGTACAAAATCAGCATCAGCCCGAATCTTTATTTTCTGGATAATAAACTTTATTTCGAATTGCCGACAAGTTATGGATTTTTTGTAAACAAGTACTGGGGAATTGGAGATAATACAGAAAAATACGAAAATGCCAGTTACTCGGCAAAGACTTTCAGCACCACGTTTACCGTTCAGGTACCCCCTGAATTTTTCTATGCAGATCGCACGGGTTTGATCATCGATTATGATAACACCGAAACAGTCGATAAGATGGAAAACGAATTTCTGACGAATGATTCATTGCCTGGAAGTAATGGTGGTCAATTGATCGGATTTGGCAGTGATCTTGTCTGGGATTCAAGGGATAATATCTTTTTCCCAAATTCAGGAGGATATCAATATTTCAAGATCATATTTTATCCAGGGATCAGTGACTACACTTATGCTATGTTGGAGCTGGATGTAAAGGGCTTCCGTTCGTTCAAACCAGACCATGTATTTGCTTTTAACCTTTACGTGCAATCAACTATTGGTGAAACACCTTTTTATAAGCTTCCGGCTTTGGGAGGTATGAAAAGAATGCGAGGGTATTTTTACGGGCGGTATCGCGATAATTTCTATGGAATGTTGCAGATGGAATACCGTCAGTATTTCTGGAAAAGACTGGGTTTTGTTGTATTTGGGGGGGTGGGAAATGTTTCCCACAATATACTGGAGTACAGTTTTAATAATTTGAAATACAGTTACGGCGCGGGATTGAGATTTAAATTTAATAAAAAGCAGAAAGTAAACCTGAGAATGGATCTTGGTTTTGGCAATGACGGGAACCGTGGAATTTATTTTGGAATACAGGAGGCTTTTTAGAAACTCATTGAAAGAAGCTGAACCATACTCTAAATCGAATATTGTTAGAGTATATAAAAAATTAGATTATGAAATGTCTAACGATGTTTAACAGAAATCAAAATATTAAATACTTATCAAAATAAAAATCATGAGCGTACCTCTAAAAATTCTAGGGATAACCCTATTGTTATGTTTTACCTATCTGGTAAAAGCACAGGACGAACCTGCATCGCTTGGATCCTCAATCAATAAGAAGCTCGAGATCTACGTATTTCCTGCTCAGGGCCAGGATGAAGAGCAGACAATCGTAGATGAAAATGAATGTTACAAATGGGCAGTTGAACAAAGTGGCGTTGATCCACTGAACCTACCTGATATTCAGGTAGAGCAGGTAGAAACAGGACCCGATGGTTCAGCGATACGGGGTGCAGCCCGGGGTGCTGCAGCAGGTGCCGCCATTGGGGCTATTGCCGGAGATGCTGGTCAAGGTGCCGCGATAGGTGCCGTAGCCGGTGGATTACGTGGCCGGAGGGCCAGCAGGGCCGGCCGGGGCATGCAGCAGCAGGCAAATGAAGCAGCAGGAGCCCAGACAAAGGCAGATATGATTGACAACTTTAAGAGAGCCTACTCGGTATGTCTTGAAGGCAAAGGATATACAGTAAAATAAGATTCTTTTAATTAGAAAGAAGAATTATGAAAAAATATTAAAAAACTATTTGTTGCTTGAACTTATATCACAAGAAATGGATAATCAATAAAATATACCTGTTATTAAAACCCTAATAAAAAATGAAAAAAAATCTAATAATCGTCTTTTTATTCGGTATCGTAATTCAAAGCAATACTGCTATATCTCAACTTTCTGATAAAGAATGGGACCTGATGTTGATCCGGGAAGATAAGGTTTGGCCATCCATGACGGATGAATATGAAATGACATTAGCAGACCTGAAAGAATTCCTGTCCGAAAAGGAGGTGCAGAGCTTTTATTATTTTACCCATATGCAGGATGACTATCGTTTCACACACGTTACGCCCATCCAAAATTTCAATGATCTAAGTAAAGGAATACGTTCATTTATGTCGAAAGAAGTAAATGATCCGGAACTGGATCTCATCTTTAATTTCCTGAATGAATCCATAGAATCTTATCGTTACTACTTAGTACAATATCGGCCTGAATATTCCTATATAGCGAAAGGGGATGATTGGGGAGAAGGAAATCCATATAGGAAGTGGAGTTATTACTACTTTCACACTGGCAGTGAAAAAGAAGTGGAAATGATACTTGCAGCATGGAAACAGTTATATCAGAAGAATGAAATCAACAAAGGTTTCAGGGTGTTTTCAGGATTTCTTGGCGTTGATCAGCCCCTGTATATATTAACCACCTGGGCAAAGGATCCTTCAGATTACCATACAAATCTTGAGAACATCTCCGCATTGTTAGGTGAGAGCGGCATTGCCTTATGGAATAAAATGATGCAGAATGTGCGCACTACTGAAACAGTGGAAGGTTGGTTTTTGCCACAATATTCCTATGCTCCGGGGATGAAACTGGCGGTTGATTGAATTTTATGACAGGTGAAATGAGTGGAGAGAGATGAACTGAGATGATTGATATATTTGGTAATTCAACTGGATATCACATTGGATATATGATTACAAAATAGAATTAATTAAAGTGTAAATATGTACTAGCAAAATAAAACATACCCATATGAAAATCATGCTAAATATTCTAAAAATTGTCTGTATATTGATGGTTCTCACATTTCTTCAGGCTAGAGCCCAGGACGGGCATTACTGGTCTGAAAACTATGGCAACAAATCCATGCTGCTGAGCGGCACTGTGAATGCCAGTGTGGCTGACCTTGGCCTGGTATACTATAATCCCGGCCGGTTGGGACAGATAGAAAACCCAGCCTTCGTGATCAATGCCAAGGTGTACGAGTGGCGGACCATTAAGGTTGAGGATGGTGTCGATGAAGGTGTAGACCTGACCAAATCAAATTTTGGTGGTGCACCAAATCTGGTCGCCGGAACCTTCAGCTTGCCTTTTCTCAAAAACCATAAATTTGCCTATTCTTTTTTAACACGCCAGAGAACGGAAGCTGATTTTTTTGTCCGGGTAGAGGAAGAAGGTGATGTGGTGGAGGTAATGCCTGGTAATGAAATTTTTAACGGGAAATTTCGATTTAACAGCAATTTAAAAGAAGAATGGATCGGACTGACCTGGTCCTATCCTTTGAGTGAGAAATTCAGTGTGGGATTATCAAATTTTATCTCAGTGCTTAGTAAATCAAATGGTTTGATGCTGAATATGAATGCATTAGGTGAGACTAATAATGTGGCTACGCTGACAATTGATCGTCAATACAGTTATGAGAACTACGGCATGGTATGGAAAATGGGTATGGCACTGGATCTTACAAAAGTAAGCCTTGGCATGACAGTCACCACACCCCGGGCTAACTTTCATGGAAAGGGAAACACCCTTTTTGAGGATTACCTGGTCGGTGTGGATTCGTCAGGTGATGGAAGCATTGATGATGGATTTATCTTTAACATTCAGAACGATCTGAATGCCAAATACAGATATCCCTGGGCCATTGGTTTAGGAATAGGTATTCATTTTAAGAAAGCCCTATTACATCTAAGCGCTGAATGGTTTGACAAGGTGCCGCGGTACGAGATTATGAAAACGGATCCTTTTATCGGTCAGAGTACAGGAGATACGCTTAGGTTTTCACTGGTAGATGAATTGGATCCGGTGATTAATTTTGGTATAGGGTTAGAGTATTATATAAGTGAAAAGTTCAGCTTGTATGCCAGCTTCGCTTCGGATTATTCTGCTGTCAGCTCCAATATTACCCGATTTGCTGAACTGGAGGAAGAAGCAAGCAATTCTGCTTTTCAGGCAGATTTTTACAAGTTTGGCGGCGGTTTTGCCATCAATACCAAAGCCGTCGAGATTACCATAGGCGCCACATATACAGGAGCTGACCAGGAATTTAGAAGACCGATTGATTTTCCGGAAGAAGGCGAGGAGGATCCGGTTTTTGATAGTGATGATCCTGCAATACTAAAATTCAGTCAGTGGAGATTCGTACTTGGATTTTCCTTTCCATTCGCTGATAAAATGGCCAAAAAACTGGATTCAGGTTCAGAAGAATAATTCCTCCTATTGGACATATTATTATGAAATGTGGTAATACTGTTTAAATACATAGCTCAATATCCTTCAAGTTGTTTCATATTTTCAACATTATTCTATATGCTGGTAAGCACGACAAATGCTTTTACGCAGGAAGAACAAAAACCAGATACCATTATAATTGAGCCCGGGTTTGCCGGGCCCGGTAGTGTTGCCGGCCGTTTGAAGCGTGATAAAAGGCTGACCATACCCATTCCCGATCCCGGATTAGGTGCAGCCGTCTAGGCCATGTTTACTGATAACCTGTATATACTCGGAAGTCTCGTCGATGCCAATGGTGATCCAACTCGTCCGCAGGATAATTTCAACAGTTTCTTTGGAGAAACAGAATATTTTACCAGCATTGAACTGGGCTGGGTCAAATCACTTGAAACCGCCTATGTTGATAATTTGCATATGGTTTTCTGGCATGCTGCGGAAAGAAAACAATTGGGCATACCCTCCGGATGGGGCCTGGCATTTTCGTATAGTCATCTTTTTATAGATAAATTTCTGCCGTTTGTCAGGGCTGGATATGCTAATGATGGAGGTGCACTCTGGGATAGATCCATTTCAATGGGTTGCGGTTACCGTATTTCAGAAATGATTGACCGCCTTGGCCTGGGTTTTAACTGGGGGCGACCTTCAAGAAATGAATTTGGAGAAAGTATAAACTATCAGTTTACCTCTGAGATTTATTGTCATTTCAATCTGTACAAAATGTTTAGCGCGACACCAAGCATCCAATTGCTAATTAATCCAGCATTAAATCAGGAAGTAAATTCAATATTCGTGTATGGATTCCGATTTAGAGCATCTTTTTAAATGGAATTTTAGTGCCTTCTGGAGCTTTTTTTAAAGCTAGTTTATGAGATTAAGAACACTGTAAGCCCTGTGTGATACCTGATATTTGAAAATAACAACAGTATAATAAAAATCAATCAATGAAATTAGAAACACATTTAAAATTCAAATTCATACGGTTTGGATTTTGATATTTAATGTCAAATAATAACTTAGTGAACAAGTTTATGATATCCTGGGTTTATACTATTATAAATTTAGAATGTGACCCTAATGGAATATAAAATTCTCAAAATCTATTATTTCTTATGAAACTACTATCTCTTGAAACCAATCCGGAATATATCAAACTTCAAACAGAGCTTGTGAAGCTACAAACCCATTTACATAAAACGGATCAGCGTTTATTGATAATTTTTGAAGGCCGCGATACGGCCGGAAAAGGAGGAGGAATAATGCGGTTTGTACGTTATCTGAATCCACGATGGTACAGAATAGTGGCTCTTACCAAGCCTACTGAAATCGAACGTGGTCAATGGTATTTTCAAAGATACATTAAACAGTTACCTGATCCCGGGGAAATTGCCTTTTTTGACAGAAGTTATTACAATCGGGCAGTTGTGGAGCCGGTTATGGGATTTTGTACTCCTGAACAACATGAACAGTTCATGAATACGGTAAATATTCTTGAAAAAATGCTCGTTGAAGATGGCATTAAAATCATCAAATTCTGGTTCTCAATTGAAATAACTGAGCAGAAAAAACGCCTGAAAAGAAGAAAGACCAATCCTTTGTTTCAATGGAAATTGAGTACTGTTGATGCTGTTGCACAGCAGAAATGGAAAGATTATACGAAGTACAAGTTTAAAATGTTTGACCGGACTGCTACAGAATATTGCCCATGGATCGTCATAAACGGGAACGATAAAGATACTGCAAGACTAGAAGCGATACGCTATGTAGTGAGTCAGTATGATTACCCTGAAAAAGGTGATACGGGCGTAAGTATGGATATCAACCCGGAAGTAATTTCAATACTTAAAGTGGATTGAAACATACTAATTCTATTAAAAAAAAACGTATCTCAGATTTTTCACCCCTTGCTATCCAATATATCTTTTTTTACTCCTTAAGATAATGGATTATCAGGCCAAAATGCCTAAGGTTGATATGTTATATAACAATGAATATCTAATAAACGAGAAAATGAATTGTTTACGAAATCGCAATTTTATTTCTAATTAATAAAAGGATTGCCAATGTAGTTTATAAGCAGTAAATTTGAAGACACATCAGATACTTAATTCTTCTTGAATTACCATACTATAAAGATTTCAATTCGTAAACACCTAACGATAGCAAATATTAATGATAAAATTACTTAAATTTTAAAAACGCAAACAATGAAAAAATCCCTTAAAATTTCGACTTTACTGACTCTGTGCTTGTTTTTAACGGGCATGCTGCAGGCGCAGGTAAAAAGTGACTATGACAAAACAATCGATTTCACCAAGTACAAAACGTATAGCTTTGCCGGATGGCAGAATGACAGCGATAAATTAATCAATGATCTGGACAAAACCCGCATATTGGATGCTTTTAAAGCTGAATTTGATGCACGCAATATGACCCTGGTAGAGGACAATGCCGATGCAGTGGTAACACTTTTCCTTGTTATTGATAATAAAACAAGCACTACAGCCTATACCAATTACATGGGCGGTATGGGTATGGGATACGGCTATGGCTGGGGCATGGGTATGGGCGCGGGTATGGGAACATCCACAACCACCTACAGTGAAAATGATTATGAGGTTGGAACCCTGGTGGTGGATGTCTATGATGCCGGTACTAAAAAATTAGCCTGGCAGGGTGTGTTACAAAAAACAATAAATGAAAAAGCATCAAAAAGGGAAAAGACGATACCAAAGAATGCTGCTAAGATTATGAAGCAGTATCCGGTTCCTGCAGCAAAATAGTAAATAATTAAAATACATACTGAAAAGGAGGAGGCTGTCTCAAAAGCAGCCTCTTTTTTTATCAAGTGGGACCGCCCTCCACTTTAGGCATTTTTTGATGGAATATCTCAGCGTACTCAATCATGATTTATGGCTTTCGGGCAAGAGCAAGCCTGTGATATAAGTGATAACTAAATCAAGGTTCAATTAAATCTTTATTCTAAAGGATAGACAGGCTATAATATAAAAGGAAATATGGCTTTTCGGTCTTTTGGATAGTCATCAAATGTCTTTTTGTACCACTTATGGTTATCAATGGCCCTGGGAACCAGGTTAGCGAAGGTCCAGATGAAAAAAGAAAATCCAGGTAATCCTGCGGCCATAATAGCAAATCCCAGCCATTCCACCAACTCGCCAAAGTAGTTGGGAGATGAGACATATTTAAACATGCCTCCCTTGGGAATGGCATAACCGCTACTCGTGTTTTTCCGTAGGTTGATCAGGATCTGGTCGGACTGCATGTTAATGAATGCCCCTCCAAAAAACAATATCAGCCCGAGTATAAAGAAGATATTAGTAAAAGTATAATGATGCAAACTCCCGGCGTAGTTCCCCAGGTAATATCCATTGAAAAAACCATTCCCTATATTAAAAACTACAGCCATTAAAGCCACAGCAAAGGGCATCTTCTTATTTCTGGAGGTGATCCGGAAAGGATATATAAAGGTCCTATGGAAATAATGCAAAATCCATAAGGCAACCAGGAACCATATTACAGCATTTTTCAATCCCTCTCCTGTAACCACAAAATATACAACCAGCACCGGTGACGGTAACTCCATAATGATCCATCCAAGCCAATTCGGAATTTCAGGCCCCCAGTTTTTTCTTAAAAACCTACCATATGGCGCCGAAACAAAGAAAAGTGCAATAAATGTTACAATAGCCAATCCGATCCAGGCATATAACAGTATGTTGAATAATGAATAATCCATATTATGCTAAATAATTGTTCAATTTGAACCATTCAATAGTATCTCTGATGGTTTGATCAAAATATCTGGGATGATAACCCAAATCATGAATGGCTTTTTGATTTGAAATATTTCGATGGCTGTTCTCAAGGGTATCAAGTGATGCCGGAGCAAACAATCTTTCCTCATCCTTACCGGATGAAAAATGATTAAGGAATCCTGCCCCCAACCTGGCCAGCCAGAATGGAACGGTTATTTTAGGTGCCTTACTCCCCCCGAATTTATGTACAGTCTCACCTAAGTCCATAATGCTTTTCCAGTTCCCGGAAATGATATATCTGTGGCCATTTCTTCCTTTATCGATGGCCTTTACGGTTGCATCAGCAACATCCCGGACATCCACAAAATTATACCCTCCGTTCAATGTGGCGGGAATGTTACCTTTATAATATTGGATCAGTGCTCTCCCTAATTGGGAGGGCTTGAAATCATTCGGACCAAGTACGGCAGTAGGATTCAGGATAACCGTGCTGAATCCATTCCCTGAGGCTTCCATGACCATTTCTTCGCCTTTTACTTTCGATTGGTCATAATCAAACGGGCTTTTTCTATTCAATTCCCTGGTTTCATCCATAATCCCTGTCAGCGGGAAAACATTCAGTGCGTGAATAGAACTGAAAAATATAAATTTCTTTACACCTAATTCTTTCGCCGCATCAAGCAAATTCCTGGTCCCTTCAATATTTACCCTAAATACCTCAGCAGATTTCTTCTCTAAAGTGATCACACCTGCCAGATGAATGAGAACCTCGGCTCCGTCAATACATTCAATAAGCGATTGCTTGTCCATCAGATCTCCCTTTATGGGAGTTACATCCATGCCTTCAAATGCCTTTGCATTTTTATGAACCAATGCCCTGACCTCATATCCCTTTTCTAAAAGAAGTGGCAGGAGATTGATTCCTATATGCCCGGAGGCGCCTGTTACTGCTACTATCATAGCTGCAAATATGCGCCAATTTGTTAATTATTAAAGAACAGGAATCAATTTTTAGGAATTTGCAAGAATAGAAGTCGAAAATATTTGACCTGAAGTGATTGATCATCATGCATTCTGGTTTAAGTTATGAATACATTCATGCTGATTAAACAAATTCAGAAATAGGCTTGAACTATACATTTGTTCAATTATTTTTGAAATCGAATTAAATCTGAAGCTCGATGATCCCTGATCACTTTTCAATTAGAATTTCCCATTTCTTCATCCTTGCAATTCTACTTCTATTTTCAGCTTGCAAAAAAGACTTCAATCAAAATTCCTCAACAGCATATACCCATGACTGGGAAAACGAACAGATCTTTGAAATTAATAAGGAAGAACCTCATAGCGCATTCTTCCCTTACCGGTCAAAAGCCCTTGCTTTTCAAGCAAACAGGATGGATGCTGAAAACTTTATAGACCTTAACGGAAAATGGAAATTTTTCTGGGTCAGAAAACCGGCTGACAGACCAGTTGATTTTTATAAATATGACTTTGACGTATCGGATTGGGATGACATCATAGTTCCCGGGAACTGGGAAAGGCAGGGATACGGAGTACCTCAATATCTTGACGAAGAGTTTCCTTTCCCTCCTGAATGGCCATCGATCCCCAATGACTATAACCCGGTTGGTTCTTATAAAAAAACATTTAACCTACCGGAAAATTGGGATGATGAAGAAATATTCATACATATAGGTGCAGCTCGCTCAGCCTTTTATATCTGGGTGAATGGCAAAAAGGCAGGTTACAGCCAGGGTTCCAAACTACCCGCTGAATTTAATATTACCACTTATGTTTCGTCCGGAAAGAATACTGTAGCCATTGAAGTATACAGGTGGTCAGACGGAAGTTATCTCGAAGGACAGGATATGTGGCGGTTGAGTGGAATTGACCGGGATGTCTATCTCTATTCTACACCTAAACAACATATTCAGGACTATTTCATAAGAAGTGACCTGGATGAAAAATATGCAAATGGAATATTTGATATTGACATTGAAGTTAAAAACCATGAAAACACATCAATTACCGGATTGTCACTGGATGTAAGGCTTTCAAAAGATCAAAATACCCTCCTGACATTACATTCCGAAGTTCCTGAAATTCATTCCAATGATAAAACCATGATCCATCTTTCCTCAATAGTGGGAAATCCGAAAAAATGGACTGCCGAAACGCCCCATTTATATGATGTTTTGATACAGCTGAACAATAACGAAGGGCAAGTTCTGGAAGCGATATCATGTAAAACCGGATTCCGGAAAGTGGAAATTAAAAATGGTCTTCTTCATGTAAACGGGACTATAATTACGATCAAAGGGGTAAACAGGCATGAACATGATCCGGTTACGGGACATGCAATTGATGAGGCCTCCATGATTCGTGATATTGAATTGATGAAACAATTTAATATCAACGCTGTCCGGACGGCACATTATCCAAATCATCCCAGGTGGTATGAGCTCTGCGATGAGTACGGCCTGTATGTTGTTGATGAAGCCAATGTAGAATCTCATGGGCTTGACATAGGAGATACTGCAATTACTCTTGGGAACCGGCCGGAATGGATCAAGGCACAGTTAAGCCGGACAATAAGAATGGTTGAACGGGATAAGAACCACCCTTCTATCATTACCTGGTCTCTTGGTAACGAAGCTGGCTTTGGAGTTTGCTTTATCGAAACCTATAACTGGATAAAAGAAAGGGATCCATCCAGGCCTGTTCAATATGAAATGGCACAATACAGCCAATATACAGATATACAGGCACCTATGTATCATAAAATTCCACAGATTGAAGAATATGCTTTATCCAACCCATCGCGGCCTTTGATCTTATGTGAATATGCACATGCCATGGGGAACAGTGTGGGCAACTTTAAGGATTACTGGGATGTTATAGATAAATACCAAAGTTTACAGGGGGGATTCATCTGGGATTGGGTGGACCAGGCTTTGGAAGAATATAATGATGCCGGAGATGCTTATTTCGCCTATGGCGGGGATTATGACCATGCACCTGTTGATAACGATTCAAATTTCTGTATAAACGGTCTTGTTCAGGCCAACAGGAACCTGAATCCGCATATCTGGGAAGTTAAAAAAGTATACCAATATGTTGATATTAAGCCGGTTAATCTCTTAAAAGGTAAATTTGAGATCACAAATAAATACGATTTTACAGATCTTCAAAAGTATTCGGCAACGTGGTTCATAGAAAGCAAAGGTGATAAGTTTGCTGAAGGATCCATCCCGACGATAAAATTAGCTCCGCATCAATCAAAAATCCTATATATTCCGGTTCCGAATATATCTGTTGAGCCTGGTATCGAATATTTTATGACCATACAAATTAGAACAAAAGATAAACTTACCATATTACCTGAAAACCATCTTGTAGCCTGGGAACAATTCGAAATTCCCATATGGGAAGATCCGGATCCGCTGAAACTGCACAACTTTCCAGATTTAAGTGTGGAGGAAAATGATGAAAATATTATTATTCGTGGTGCTGAATTCTCATATACCATCTCCAAAAAGAGTGGAAGGTTCCGTTCGATGAACTATAAGAATAACCCATTATTAAAAGAACCATTGATCCCGAATTTCTGGAGGGCACCGGTCGACAATGACCTGGGTAATGACATGCCACGGAGATGCAAAATCTGGAAGCATGAAGGTTCTCAAGCAGAATTACGAGATATCAAAACCATTGTCGATAGTCCTCAAAAAGTAACAATAAGTACTGTTTTAGCGCTGCCAGCATCCGGATCAACCCTGAATGTGGATTATTCCTTTTACGCAAATGGCATGATCAGTATAAGTAATCATTTCATTCCCGGCAGGGCCGATCTCCCTGAATTGCCAAAAATAGGCATGACGCTTGAAATGCCCGGCGACTACCTGAAGATGTCCTGGTTTGGAAGGGGATCTCACGAAAGTTACTGGGATAGAAAAACAGGGGCACCAGTTGGATATTATTCAGGGACAGTCTGGGAGCAGTATCATCCTTATGTCAGGCCACAGGAATTCGGCAATAAAACGGATGTCCGCTGGATGGCCTTGCAAAACGATAACGGACTGGGCCTTCTGGTTACCACCAAGAAGCCTATGAATATGAGCGCCTGGCAAGTGCAGATTTCAGACATTGAGAATAAAAAACGGAACGAACCCAACCGGCATGCCCTCGATATAAAACCAAAGGACCTGGTCACCCTAAACATTGATTACCTTCAGCGGGGCGTGGGAGGAGACAATACCTGGGGAGCACCGGTCCATGAAGATTATATAATACCAGCTAAAGAATATCAATACGACTTTACTCTGATCCCTTTTGTTGGCGATAAAGAAAAGATATGGGAATTAAGTAAAATTATTTTAACTGAGAATTAAAAGACAATACATATTGATCGGGAATTAATATTAAAACTGATATCCCTTTTCAATGAGAAGGGGTAAGATATTCATCTCTGTATGCCCGGAAGCGCCTGTTACCACTAAATCATAGCTGCAAATTATGGTGCTATTTGTAAATTTTGTCTAATAGGCAAAATTTGATATTGAAGGATAAATATAATTTTATATAAAAAGCATCAAACATGAAACCTTTATTTATTATATTTCGTTGTATATTTACAACATTATATATATTTAATATATCATGATATCCAGAAAATTATACAACAGGATTAGCTTACTTCGTAAAGAACGCAACATATCCCGAAAGGATCTGGCAGAAAAGATAGGGGTCAATTTTCAAACAGTAGGATATCTTGAGCGTGAGGAATATAATCCCAGCCTTGACCTTGCTTTTAAGATCAGTGAGTATTTTAAATTGCCTATTGAGTTTATTTTTTCAACCACACCTATGAAACCCCTGAGTCAGGAATTATTTGACCAAACCAAAAATCAATAATCATGGATAACAACATTCCCATACAAAATCGCAGGACAGGCGTGCTGATAAATTATTTCGCACATATTATCCCTACCTCCATCCTGGCATGGACGGAAAAAGAAGTGTATTAAAGTATTCAAAATCTGAAAATAAGTATATTGGCAGAAAAAAATAAAGTGAAAGATTCCGTATCAAGCTTCCTCAAATCCAAATATGATATTTCGCCGGAAATCAGGTCACTTGACGGACATGTAGATAAGAATTATGTATTATATATTAATTCGGTTCCAGAATATGTATTAAAACTTAGCCGGGACCTGACTGACAAACAATTTTTAAAGGCACAGAATCTTATTTTTGATCAGCTTAAATCATTGGAAAGATATGAATTCCCTCAGGTCATCCCTGGTTTGGATGGTAAAAGTATTTATTTATATACTGACGGGGATGGCAATCAATATCTGGCGAGACTATTAAAATATCTTCCGGGTGAATTCCTCTCGAAAACAAATCACTCAGAGGATCTTTTATTTGATTTTGGGAAATTTCTTGCAGAAATGGATAAAATGCTTATCGATTTCCAATCACCTGAGATCATGGCGAGGCACTACGAATGGGACCTGCAGTATTTTCTTGAATATGAGGATTTCTTACCATACATCAATGATCCAACACAAAGAAAAATTATTGAACATTTTCTATTACAATTTCGTGAAAACATTTCTCCTGTCCAGCATCACTTGCGGAAAAGTGTCATACATAATGATGCCAATGACTGGAACATACTATCCACTGAAAATCGGGTCATCGGTGCCATCGATTTTGGGGACGCTGTGTATTCATTTACCATAAATGAGGTAGTCGTTGGAGTAACTTATATAGCCCTTGAAACTGAAGATCCGCTGTTAAAGATTTCAAAAGTATTGGAAGGTTATCACAGGGTCTTCCCATTGGAGGATATTGAGATAAAGTGCATTTATTATCTTCTCGCCTCAAGACTTTGTATGAGCGCCTGTCAGTCAGCCTATTTAAAAAGGCAACGGCCTGATGATACCTATGTGTCCATTCATGAAAAAGCGGTTTGGAAGCTTTTGTCAGATTGGATCGCCATCAGCCCTGACTATGCCGAAAATCAGTTCCGTAAAGCCTGTTCCTTACCCCCCAGGTCCCCGGAACCCAAAGAAAAATATCTTGAGAAGCGGAATAAATACCTAAGCAAAGCGCTATCCTTAAGCTATGAAGATCCCATAGTTATGGAAAGGGCGGCCTTTCAGTATATGTTTGATCAGCGGGGTAATACCTATCTCGATTGCGTGAATAATATCATGCATGTAGGTCATTGTCATCCCAGGGTTGTCTTTGCCGGTCAGCGTCAAATGGCAAAACTGAATACCAATACGAGATACTTATATGATGCTTTGAATGAATATGCTGAAGGACTATTGGATAAATTCCCTCCTACGCTAAATAAGGTTTTTTTCGTCAATTCAGGAAGTGCAGCCAGCGACCTGGCCATAAGACTGGCAAGGAACTATACGAACAAAAAAGAACTGATCGTGATGGATCATGGCTACCATGGCAATACCACCACAGGAATTGAAATTAGTCCTTATAAATTCAAAGGCCGGGGCGGAAAGGGCGCCGAGCCACATATACATACAGCCTTTCTGCCTGGTTCAGATTATGAAAAAAACTACTCCGAGGTAGATCTATATGGCCGGATTGATGAATTCATGACCAATTCTGTTTCCGCCTTTATCTGCGAACCCATCGTGGGCTGCGGTGGTCAGGTAATGTTAAGCGAAGCCTATCTCAAGAAGATCTATAAAAAAGTCCGGGATAAAGATGGTTTATGCATAGCGGATGAGGTTCAAACAGGTTTTGGTCGCGTGGGATCGAATTTCTGGGCTTACGAATTGTATGATGTAGTTCCCGACATTGTGGTGCTGGGCAAACCCATGGGTAATGGTCACCCTGTTGGCGCTGTAGTGACTACCGATGAAATAGCCAGGGCCTTTGAGAATGGAATGGAATTTTTCAGCTCCTTTGGCGGGAATCCTGTCTCCTGTGAAATAGGTAAAGCGGTTCTGGAGGTCATAGAAGAAGAGTCCTTACAGGATAATGCATTAGAGGTAGGCCATCAATTGATGGAAGGGTTTAAGTCCATGCAGAAGGAAAATGAAATGATCCATGATGTGCGGGGTGCCGGATTGTTTATTGGGATTGAATTGGTCAAAAAATCAGATGCCGGTTCTCCTGCTACAAAAGAGGCTAAAAGGATCATAAACAGCATGAAGGATAAAGGCATCTTACTCAGTACGGACGGACCGCATAACAATGTCATTAAAATTAAACCCCCGCTTTGTTTCAGCATGGATAATGCATATCAATTATTGGATGAATTTGAGAAAACGATTCGATCTGTCTAAAACTTTCCATTTTCCATAAAGCATAAAAAACATTGATCTATCGTATCATCGATATTTAGATTATGACGTCTAAAGCTTAATTACCAGGGACGGTAAAAACAAATTGAGATCCGGATTGAATCTGAACAGGAAATCAAAATTGACTTTTCACAGCATTATTTCATTAAATTTTATTAATTTCATACCAGAATTTATAACGAGCTTATTGAGAATATGTCAATACCTTTTCACCTTGCATTTTCTGTAAAGGACATTGAAGCCACGAAGAAATTTTATGTTGAAGTCCTGGGTGGTACTGTAACCAAATTTACTGATCACTGGCTGAATGTTAACTTTTTCGGCCATCAACTTTCAATACATGAAAATCCTCAGATGAAAAGCGACCGGAAGACGATAACCGTTGAAGACAAGGAAGTACCATTACACCATTTTGGGGTGATCCTGAAGAAATCGGATTGGGAAATCCTTGCCAAAAAATTACAGAAATTAAAAATCAAGTTTCTTATTGCACCTAAGTTAAAGCACGAGAAACAGGTTTGCGAGCAAGCCATTATGTTCCTTAAGGATCCAAGCGGCAATGGCATAGAATTTAAATGCTTCACGGATCCAAAACACATTTTCTCAAACTGTTGACATAAAAATACAAACTGGCTACAGGCTATCCCACCGGGGAGGGATTATAGCCTGCCATGTCAAACAATTAATCTTAAATCACCTGTTCTTGAAGGCAACAGTGTATTTTACCAAAGCATATTACAGACCCCGCCACCTTTCCGTTCCTTTTGATAGCCATAACCCGGCATTCGACAAGATCTTCTGAAATTCCGGCACATTCAGGGATACCGTATCATGCGCTAAGGTAGTCTGGAATACCCTTGAGGTCTTTCCATTTGATTGGCTTAATTCGTAGGTCCAGGCCTGGGGTTCTTCATTTCCCGAATCCTTCGATACGGCAGACAGCAGTACATGTATGGGCTCTTCACCTTCCTGGTTGTAATATAATTCATCGCTAACCTGGAAATCCGATATGCCATCAGTAATCGGATGTCTTTCATCAACAACGATCACCTCATAGGATCCATATTTATCATGTGTGCTGTTCCCATGATGGTTCCACACCCTTCTGCACAATGTACGGTAATACGGCCAGTCTGATTCGCCGGCATCCGGCAGAGAGAAATGGAAAGCGCCATTGGCAAAATGGATGAACATAAGCCCGCCACCATCTTGAACATAATTCATCAGGGATTCTTTAGATCCATCCAGGATCGGATCAGGATCCTCCCAGTTACAGTAATTGAATACCAGAAAATCATAATCCCTCAGATCATATTGAAAAAGATCGTTTATGTTATATGAAATATCCATATGGATATTCCCGTTCATTTCCAGGGCTTTGTGAATCAAGGGTGTAGTCTCTTTCCATTTATGCCCCGGATAATTATCTCCCGTAAGGATAAGTCCCTTATAATCTTTACCATAAAGTAATTTCGTAACTTGCCTGTCCGTTAAGTATGAAGTTTCTATGCCACCCTCCGGAACCGTATGTCCGGCCGTCCATACTATCGCATTCAGTAAAACTTTCCGGTATCCTTCGTTTTTCCAGTTTCCATAGAAATGTCCAAGTGAAGTCCCGAATCCGCGGCCACCATCCGCTCTTTCTATAGCCCAGGCTACGATTTGACCATCCGGATGCTCTGCTTCCAGGCCAGGGACAGAAATGATTGGAGACAACCTGGGGTCATCAGGTCTGAACCTCAGGTCATAATAATATTCTTCGACAATTTGAAAAGATTCGACACCATTTGTAACCGGATGTTCAGGACTCGAAAGTTCTACCGGCACGTCCAGGAAGGTGATATCAGAGTACCACTCCTTTTCACCCTGATCATTCTGCCAGTCGAAATACCCCCCTACCCAATCAAGGATCTGTTCTCCATACCGGTCCGGTGCGAAGGTCGAAAAGTGAAAGGTCATCATCCCACATCCCCTGTCCATCTGTTTTTGAATGATTTCCATTCTTCCCTCCTTCATGAAAGGTACCATCTCCCCTCCCGGGCCATCACGACCATCGGATATGGTAAGGATAAGGTCCGCCTTATCCAGGATGGAATGATCATCTGGCCACCCATTTTCATAAATGGTAGTACTAATGCCCTGTAAATTATCTGCATTGTCAAGCATTGCCTTGATGAGCCGTGCATTTTTGATATACTCATGCAGGGTTGCCGGGTGACTCTTTGCCCCTGCCAGAATCACGATTTCCGTTAAATCACTTTCTTGACCTTGTTGTGATGGTTCACAGGAAAAGACACAAAAGCCTATAATTATAATGAGAGCAGGAATCCGAATTTGTCTAGTAAAAATCATAAAAAGTGAATTAGGTATTAATTATAAAAATCAAATTATATTCTATTCGCTTATTTGGTGTAGGTAATCAAATCCCCGATACGAAGGGTTACATCCGGATGTGGATTAATGATTTTCATGACCAGTTCATGTTTGCCTGGTGGAAGTTCGTATTTATAAAACAGTTCCAGGTTCCTCTCGATATATTTTAATGGCTGAACATTTTTAGCAGCCAATTCGCCATCAATGTAAAATTCTGTCTCCAGTTTAAAATTATTCATTGTCTGATCATCATCCGACAGAAACCACACATCAGAGAATTTTTTATTATGGGATTTACCTGTCAAAACAACACCTACGCCTTCAAAGTCAATTTTAACCTCAGTTTCTTCTGTTGAAATAAATGTTTTATTTATTTTTCTTCTTTCCAGAATTTTATAACCGGGGAAATTTTCCTCAAATGGAACAGCTACAGGTTCCTGGACCTTTATCTTAACTTCATCTTCACCTACTTCACCCCCATTTCGTCTGATCACTTCCAGGGCATGCCTGAAACTTAAACCGTAGGCATCATTCAGCGAGATGGTTGTATATTTAAAATCCAGGTCTTCAATCATCTCAAGGCCTTTGCCCCATTTCTCAGGAATGGCCCGGTAACCTATCATGGCACCAAGAATACCAGCGGCACTGGCCGGATTACAGTCAGAATCCTGCCCGCATCTTGTAGATATTTCCATGGTTTTATCCAGGTCGCCATTGCCATACAGCAAGCCCATGATCACATAGGCAGAATTGATGGTCGCATCGATATTGAAATCGGCATGTACCCCATCAGGGCAGCCTATATCCTCACCCCATTTTTCTTCTACCATCTGCCAGGTTTTCTTCCAATCCATAGGATATTGCTTGCACCAGTCAATAACATCGCGCATACATTTGTAATAAGAACTTTGTGCAGGGATTACATCAAGTGATTCCTCAACCACCTGACTGATATCATCCATAACATAAGCATTACTGTATAGCGCGGCCATATATACCCCTCCATAGTATCCATTCCCGGAGTTCATTATATGACCAATAGGATCGCATATGGCACTGGCCGCATTGGGCATGCCGGGTGCCATGATTCCTGCAAAATCAGCCTCGATCTGGAAATCAATATCATCAGCATGAGGATTGTTCAGCCAATGGCCTGATTCCGGAGGGTCAATACCGTTAAGGATATTATATCTTCCCTGTTGATTGGCATGCCACAACCAATATTCCGCATTGGCATAGGCCTTCCCATGAGCAGATGCAGGTGCATCCAGGCCTTCTTTTTCGAACACTTCAACAAAAGTCAGGTCCATATAGATATCGTCATAGAGACCCGGGATCCGGGTCATCCAGTGATACATCAGGGTATCGTTCCATATGATGTCAACACTATCCGGGATAATTCTTTTGTTATACCTGAATTCAGTCGGGCCACCATAGGTTACGCCGATGGTCTGCAATGCCCAGGCACCCATGATCTTGTCCTTCAGGTCTTCCTGCGACATGGTAATGTAATCTCCTCCGGAGTCGTCCAGGGAACCACAGGAAAAGGCCAGAAACATGGATAGGATAATACTTAAAGATTTAAAAAATGTGCGTTTCATTTTATTTATTAGTTTTAATTGGCGTCATAAAGATATAAAAACATTTCCGCTGTATGCCAGGTATGTAGAACCGCAAAACCGGCAATGAAAAAAAG
>Ga0316198_10000207_pt1 | contig 28227 bp, 10 predicted proteins | sample OudBieAanoxic_MG_FD_204935 | JGI IMG/M metagenome (GOLD analysis project Ga0316198, IMG submission 204935) | Coastal sediment microbial communities from Oude Bieten Haven, Netherlands - site A anoxic | ecosystem: Environmental > Aquatic > Marine > Coastal > Sediment | place: Netherlands... | reverse complement strand
ACTATATCAATGTCTTACGCTGTTTATAACGCGGCTGTTGTCCACTCAAATGGGTTTTTTCCAGCGCCCTGATTTTAATTAGTTTGTGCTACAAACTTGCGGGCATCTATCTATTGGACTATGAGTAGGGAATGACGGGGTTATTTTAGCGCAGGCCTCTCATGGGTGTATTTTTTAAATGTGAAGAACAGTAATTAAGGGCTTTCTTAGTCTTACAGCAGCTGCTTCCGGGATTCAGTCTGGATGCGGTCAAGCCACAGGGTACATGGGTGGGTAGGCACCAACCGTGTTGTGGCATGAATGGATCTGGGCGGTCTATTTCATAGCTGTGATAACAAGTGCCATTGTGCACGACATTATAACGACTAAGTTATTGATTCATATGTTCATTACAGGTTAAAGATATGCATTCACACGCACATAAAATCTTCCGGCAATCCCTGTGCATTGTCCTCGCAGCGCTATTGTCATTTGCAGCCAGTGCGAACGAAGTTTCGCGCGAGCAGATCAAGGGCCTCGATGAGCAGGTTCAGGACATCAAGAAAGATGTGCTCAATTTGAGTACAGAACTGGCAATGCTCGAGGAAAAACTGCTTTTTCCATCCAACACCCAGGTCTCACTGTTTGTTTCCATGCACAAAGGCGATGATTTTCGCCTCGACTCGATGCAGCTCAAGCTCAACGAAAAGGTAGTTGCACAGCATCTGTATTCTTTTCGTGAACTGGAAGCGCTGCAGAGTGGCGGCGTACAACGGCTTTACCTGGGGAATATTAAAACCGGTGATCACGAGCTTGTTGTCAGTTACTCCGGCAAGGCGCCTGCAGGTGGAGAGTACAAGCGCAGCGGCAGTTATCGAGTTACCAAGGATGTGGGCCCGAAATTTATCGAAATAAAAATTGCCGGCCCCGAATCTACCGAACAGGATATTCAGTTCAGGGACTGGTAACGCATGAGTTTGCGTTTTTCAATAGCGGCATTGCTACTGCTGCCTTTATTCGCGCATGGCAGTGTCAGGCCACACCAGGAGATGCGCGATATATTCTATGGCGAGATTCTTTATCACGCCTATCAGCATGATTATTTTGAAGCGATTTCCCATCTCGATATAGAGCTTGGTCAGTACTACGCGCTGGATGAGCCTGATCTGGACAGTCTTCACTGGCATCGTGGACAGGCCGAATTTGCTGTCGGTGATCTTGAACTTTACTATCGCATGCATCAACGGGCTGGTCGGGCGATAGAGACCGTATTGGGAAAAAACGTAGCTGAGTCCGAGCGCAATGAAGCCGCATTCAGATTGGCGCGTCTGTATTATCGCAAGCAGGATTATGTCAATGCACTGCATGCGATTGAGCTGATCAAGGGGGAAGTTCCGAAAAAAATACGCAGCGACGAAGCCTTCATGCGTGCGCAGATTTATGTTTCTGTCGGAAAATTCAATGATGCAATAACGATTCTAAAACAACTCAAAGGCAATGACACATACCGGGGCTACATCGAATACAACCTTGCGATGGCCTACCTGCAAACGGCGCAGACAGAACTGGCGGTTGCGATGCTGGATGAGCTGGGCAAACTCAATAGTGGCGATGAAGCGGTACTTGCGCTAAAAGACAAAGGCAATCTGAAACTTGCTAATTACTATGTCGATGCCGGCGATGCAGAACAGGCTGCAAAATACTTTTCACGCATAAGGCTGGACGGTCCGTTTTCCAATAAAGCTCTACTGGGTGCGGGCTGGGTAGCCGTTGCACAGCAGCGTTATGATCGCGCACTGGTGCCTTGGAGCCTGTTGCACGAGCGTGAGCAGACCAACATTTCCGTGCAGGAAGCCATGATGGCGGTGCCGTTCGCATACAGCAAGCTTAATGTGCACGGCAAGGCCGCCATCATGTATGGCAAGGCAATGGATGTATTTGCCAGTGAGATCGATAGCCTTGATGCATCGATTAAAAGCATTCGTGAAGGCAGGTTTTTAACTGCACTGGTGAGCGAACAGGCGGATCAGGACAAGAACTGGGTGGTCAATCTGCGCAAGTTGCCGGACAGCCCTGAAACACGCTACATCATGGAATTACTGGCCGCACATGATTTTCAGGAGTCACTGAAAAACTACAAAGACCTTGCTGACCTCAGACAGCATTTGACAACCTGGCTTGATAGCCTGGCAGTTTATGAAGACATCATAGAATTGCGCCGCCAGTATTACGAGCCCCTGTTGCCCCAGGTTGAGAAGAAATTCAAAAAGCTTGATTCACGCATTCGTCTTCGTATCGAACAGCGGGACCGGTTAAACGAACGCATACAATCACTACTGGTTTTGCGCAGGCCTGTATATCTTGCAACGGCGAACGAACGTGCAGATCTCGATCGGCTGGTAAAAATAAAACTTGCACTGGAGGCCAATCCGAATCTTGCGACAGAGGAAACACTGTATCGCGTGGAGCGATTGTCAGGTGTGCTCGACTGGCGTATCAAGTCGGAATTCGATGATCGCCTGACAGCAGCTTATAAAAACCTGAAAGACCTCGATGGCGTGATTGATGATCTCAACAAGCAATACCGTGCATTTGTACGAACCCGCCAGGCGGCAACCCAAAGTTATGAGGGTTACACAATACCTATTCAGCAGCTGCGCACGCATCTACGCGATACCCAGGTAAAGCTCAAGGGCATAATGGCCCGGCAGGGAAGGGTGCTGGAGCAGATGGCAATCAACGAACTCGATAAGCGCCGTAAGCGTCTGGAAGAATATCAAATCAAGGCAAGGTTCGCGTTGGCGGAAAGCTATGATCGCGCCACCAAGGAACAGGAAAAGAAATTACTCGAGCAATCCGCGATTACGCCTGAGAAAACGGCGAATACAAAAACTGAAACCGCAGTTACTGAAACATCAGCTACCGCAGCCACTACAACAGCAAATGCTGAAGAAGAGGCGACACCATGATGCGTTCATTTTCAACGCGGATGATTACTGCCCTGATGGCTGTATACGGGCTTTCTGTTACTGGATGTGCGACCTATAACACGAAAGGCACGCTTGGCAGCTTGAACAGTGTCGATATAGAAATCAAGGAAGAAGTGATTGTAGGCAGTCTGGAAAAAGCCCTGGAAAGTTACCAGCGCTATCTTGAAGAAACACCAGAGACCGAGATGACGCCGGAAGCAATTCGACGTCTTGCTGACCTGAAAATAGAGAAGGAGTATTCGGCGGCAGCCGGCTATGACGCATCGTCGCCTGTCGTTGAAGCATCACAGGAATCTGCAACGGCCCCGGTCGATTCAACACCGCTATCGAGTGACAGTGCCGTCGCTGCACAAATCAACTCTGTGCACTCGCCGCAGTCTGATGAGCTGACAAAGCCGGGTACCGGAGTGCTGGATGTAAAACAGGCAGAGGCCGCCATTATGGCCGGGGCAGGCAAAGAGGCAAGTAGCAAATCAGGTGCTATCGCGGACCTGTCAGAATCGGAGAAAGAATTCAGCGAGCGTGCCACGCGTGAGCAAAAAATCAAGACAAACAATTCACCTATAGCATCACCAACAGGCAAAGCGGAAGACTTGCAGACTGCCGGAGCATTGGAGGCGATTGAGTTATACAAAGGACTGTTGAAGAAGTATCCATTATATGAACGCAACGATCAGGTCATGTATCAGTTATCGCGCGCTTATGAAGAGATCGGTCAGGTTGAAAAAGCCATCGAAACCCTGAACGTTATGGTACAGAAATATCCTAATTCACGACACCTTGATGAGGCACAATTCAGGCGAGCAGAATATTTCTTCATGCGAAAGCGCTATCTTGATGCTGAAGAAGCCTACCAGGTCGTGCTCGATATAGGGAGGGGCTCCGCGTTTTATGAACTGGCCCTGTATAAGCAGGGGTGGGCCTACTTCAAGCAGGAACTGTATGAGGAGGCACTCAAGGATTTTATAGCCATGCTTGATTTAAAAATAGACGAAGGTTATGAACTTGAGCAAATTGATAACAAGATTGAGAAAAAGCGTATCGATGACACATATCGTGTTATCAGTTTGAGCTTCTCGTATCTGGGTGGCGCTGAAGCAATTGTCGATTTCTTTGCAAAGGCAGGGCCGCGCTCTTATGAGGCCAGCGTATACAGCCATCTCGGTGAATATTACCTTGAGAAGCGCCGATATAATGATGCGGCCCTGTCCTATACAAGCTTCGTCGAGAGGAATCCCCTGAATAAGGTTGCACCTTATTTCAATATACGTGTCATCGAAATTTATCTGCAAGGTGGTTTCCCCAGGCTTGTCATAGATTCGAAGAAGAATTTTTCGAACACCTATGGATTAAATTCCGAGTACTGGCAGTTCTTTGATATACAGCAGTTCCCGGTAGTGCTGACATTTCTTAAAGCCAATCTGTCAGACCTGGCAAGTCATTATCATGCACTTTATCAGGACAGGCGTTTATACAAAAAGAAACAGGAAAACTATGCTGAAGCGATTCACTGGTATCGTGAATTCTTCAAGTCATTCCCTGAGGATGAGCTGGCGCCGGAACTGAATTACAAGCTGGCGGCGCTGATGCTGGAGAATGAAGACTATCGTGATGCTGCGCTGGAGTATGAGAGAACTGCCTATAATTACCCAAGGCATGAAAAATCTTCTGAAGCGGCTTATGCAGCGGTTTATGCTTACCGCAAGTATATGACAAAGGCACCACCATCTGACGTAGTGCTGGTCAAGCGCGAAATCATACGCAGCTCGCTCAAGTTTGTCGAAAACTTCCCGGATCACAAGCATGCCGCGGTAATACTCTCGGCAGCGGCAGATTTGCTTTACGAGTTGAAGAACTACACGCTTGCCGTTAAGACCGGGCGTCAACTTATCAAGCAATACCCGAATGCAGATCAGAAACTGGTCCGCTCTGCATGGCTGGTGGTTGCACATGGCTCGTTTGATCAGACCAGTTATCAGGATGCCGAGAGCGCATATATCGAGGTGCTGCGCCTGACAGATGCCAAAGACGGGAGCCGTGAGAAACTGACTGAAAATCTTGCGGCATCTATATACAAGCAGGGAGAACAGCAGAGAAAGCTGGAGAAACATCGTGAGGCCGCAAATCATTTTCTGCGCATTGCGACTGTAACGCCAGCGGCAAAGATACGACCAACGGCGGAATACGATGCGGCTGCATCGCTGATTATATTAAAAGACTGGCCTGCTGCTGCTACAGTGCTGGTGGATTTTCGTAAACGTTATCCGCAAAGCGAACTGCAGACGGAAATCACAAAGAAGCTTGCCATTGTATACAAGGAAAACGGGAATCTGATGGCATCGGCGGCAGAGTTTGAGCGTATCGAGACTGAAACCAAAGACGAATCACTCAGGCGTGAAGCCCTGGATCAGTCAGCGGAGTTGTATGTTAAGGCAGAGTCGATGAAAGATGCTTTGCGTATTTACACGAAATACGTAAGCGTATTTCCACGTCCCGTTGAAAATGCGATTGAAACACGGCAGAAGATTGCTGATATCTATAAAAAAATGGACAACAATAAAAAATATACTGCCGAGTTAAAAGCCATTGTCAAGGCAGATTCCAGTGCCGGTAATGAGCGTACTGACAGGACACGCTATCTGGCGGCGAATGCAGCCCTTATCCTTACAGAACCTTCTTTGGCTGCGTTTTATGATGTCAAGCTGGTCAAGCCATTCAAGAAAAATCTCAATAAGAAAAAGAAACGCATGAAAACTGCCATCGATAAATACAACAAGCTGATTGATTATGAAGTGAGCGAAGTAACAGCAGCTGCAACCTATCAATTGGCAGAGATTTATTTTCATTTCAGCCATGCCCTGATGGAATCCGAACGTCCGAGCGATTTAAACGAGGCTGAACTCGAGCAATATAATCTCGTGCTCGAAGAGCAGGCATACCCGTTCGAAGAGAAGGCAATCAGCGTGCATGAGAAGAATATTGAGCTATTATCTATAGGTGTTTATAACAAATGGATCGATAGAAGCATCGAGAAGCTGGCGGTACTGATGCCGGCGCGTTATGCCAGGTCTGAACAGGAAAACACTTTTGTCAAAAGCCTGACTTCGTCGGGTCTGCAGGCCAAAAGCGTGAAGTTAGAAGAGCAAGAAAAGGCACCAGACGCCACTGCAATGATTGGGGATTGATGTAATGAATGTCTATTTATCTGTGCGTTTACACCTGTTGCATATTGCATTTATCTGCCTGCTTGCGGCGTTGAATGGCTGTGTAGCACAGTCAGGCGTTTCTAAAGCTGCGAAACTGCAGGATGTGGATGTCAGCAGTGACGTTCAGAGAACATTCGATCAGGCGTTGCAATTATTGCAGGAAAAACAATACGATACTGCAATTACCCTGCTGAACAGCGTAATAGAGCAAGAGCAAAGATTAACAGCGCCATATATTAATCTTGCGATGGCATATCGTCATACAGGCAATGAAAAACTGGCCGAAGAGAACCTGTTAAAAGCACTGGCTATTGATCAGGCGCAGCCAGTGGCCAACAACGAACTGGGTATTCTCTATCGCAAGCAGGGCCGTTTTGACGACGCAAAAAAGGTCTATATCAACGCACTTTCCGAATACCCGGATTATTTGCCGGTAATCAAGAATCTGGGGATTCTATGTGATATCTATATGCGCGATCCCCATTGCGCGCTCGAACAGTTTGAAAAATATCAGCAATATGCTCCGGAAGACAAAACCGTCAAGATCTGGATAGCCGACCTCAAAACAAGAATCTAGGTGAATCGTAGCGATGAAAGTATTCATTATTACATGTGTTGCATTGATTTTGTCGTTTCCGCTGGCAGCGGAAGAAGTGAAGGAACTGTCAGGTATTTCGATTATAGGTAACAAGGAGGCGCCCAAGTCGCTCTATATTGTGCCCTGGAAAAATTCACAGGTCGGTGTGGAAACAAGCCTGAACTCCGGTCTGCTTGATGACAGTAATAAATTAATTGATAAAGAAGTGTTTATGCGTGAGCTCGAATTTTACGAGCTTAGCCAGATGCAAGAATAAAAAAGTAACCAGTAAGAGGATAGTAAGATGGGTTTTCTAGAAACATTAGTCAGATTTTTCCAGACTGGCGGTGCATTTATGTATCCCATTCTGATTGTGTTTGCAATAGGTGTAGCTATTTCGGCAGAACGTTACATCAAGCTTATGACGATAAGAAACCAGAATCAGAAGGTCTGGAGTGATGTGCATCCGATATTGCAACAGGGCAACTTTGATCAGGCTCGAGGCATCCTGAAAGAAGATGATTCAGCCATCGGCGGATTGCTCAACATGGGACTGTCACGACAAGGCTCGGTGCGTCGACGTGATGACATTGAGATAGCCATGGAAGAAAGCATGATGGAAATAATTCCTCAGCTGGAGAAACGTACACCTTATGTGGCGCTGTTCTCCAACATTGCGACCTTGCTGGGTCTGCTCGGTACGATTATGGGCCTGATCGAGGCGTTTACAGCAGTAGCAAATGCCGATCCGGCTGAAAAAGCCGACTTGCTGTCAGCCAGTATTTCAGTCGCGATGAATACCACCGCTTTTGGTCTGATGGTGGCGATTCCATTGCTCATTGTGCATGCCAACCTGAGTTCCAGAACATCAGAAATTGTCGATAGTCTGGAAATGGCGTCGGTGAAAACGCTCAACCTGATTGCGGATTTTGCCAAGCGTCAGGCAGAACTGGCATCAAAGCATGGCTAGATATCGTCGCTACAAGCGGTTTGCAAAAGAACCGCATGAGCTGAATATCACGACCTTCCTGAACCTGATGGTTGTGCTCGTGCCTTTCCTGTTGATAACGGCAGTGTTCTCGCGAATTACTATCCTCGAACTGAACCTGCCGACGGGTGCCGGCGATGCCAGCAAGGTCGACAAACCTAAAATGGCGATTGAAGTAATCGTGCGTGATAAGGGTCTGGAGATTGGCAATGGCAAGACAATACTCGTCCGTTTCCCCAAAGTGGATGATGAGTATGATGTAAGGACGATGTCTGAATATCTGTTGAAGATTAAAACTAAATACCTGGGCAAGAAGGACGCCACTATATTGATGGAGCCAGACATCGAGTATGCGAGCCTGGTGCTGGTTATGGACGCGATGCGAATCGCCGAAGTGATCCAGGGCGACAATCCTGAACTCCAGGAGATTGAATTGTTTCCCAATATTTCCATCGGAGATGCGCCATGAAACAGAACAGACGTATGAAGCGCATGGCGCGTGCATCAAAGCAGAGAAAACCCACGTTGAACCTGGTTTCCCTGATGGACGTGTTTACCATCCTGGTATTCTTCCTGCTGGTGAATTCATCATCCAGTGACATCATGGAGCAGCCCAAGAGCATCAAGTTGCCGGAATCGGTGGTCGATTCAAAACCGCGTGAAACCATTATTGTACTGGTCACGGAAGACAATGTTCTGGTGCAGGGTGACGTTGTTATGACGACGGCCGAAGTGATCGATTCAAAAGAGTCTGTCATGCAGCCTATAAGAGAACGTTTGCTACAGCAACAGAAGAAAGTCATTGGCTTCAACACAAAGAAAATTGCTGAAAGTAAGGAAATAACTGTTCTTGCTCACCGCACGTTACCTTTCAAGTTACTCAAGAAGGTGATGTCCAGCTGTACCAGTGCGGGTTATGGAAAAATATCTCTGGCTGTTATTCAGAAAGCATCACAGAGTGGTTAACGGGTTCTCGTGAAAGAAAATATCGAACATCGCAAGGTAGAGGTCAATCAAGAGATTGACCAGACCTATGGGCAGCTTTCCAGTCATAAAGACAAGCAAAAGACGCTCGATGCTGAATTGCAGGCCTTGCTGGCTGAGCGCAGCCAATATTCCCTGTTAAGTGAAATCAGTGACCGCCTCGACCAGCTGCATAAGGAAGGTGGCGCTCAGCTGTTCTGGGGTGATGATTACGATGCTGCTAAAGCGAGCCAGTTGACAGAACAGGCACGCAACAAGGTCGTTGAATTTGATTCGCGTGTAGCTGAATTACAACAACGCTATGACGATAGCGAAGAAAATATCCAGTGTCTTGCAGCTCGCGTCAATATCCTCAATGAACAAAGTCTTGAGCTGGAAGAATACGAAGAAGAAGCCAGGAATGAGTATGTTGTCGAACGCGAAATGGATGAATTGCCATTTCGTCCTACGGTTATGCCCTGGATCGATGACGAAGAAGATAAGAGGCGTTTGCGCCGGTCTCTTGCTGCCAGTCTGTTAGTTGCGATATTGCTGGGTCTATTGATACCGCTGTGGGATATACCGATACCTGATCGTCTTGAGCCAGTGAAAATACCGGAGCGCATGGCGCAGCTTATCGTAGAGAAGAAGCCGCCACCGCCGCCACCGCCACCACAGGTCGAGAAGAAGCTTGATGAGTCGACTAAAGAGAAAAAACTGAAGAAAAAGGCGCCTGAACCGAAGACCGAGAAAACGCAGGTGGCGAGAAAGAAAGCAGAACGTGCCGGCCTGCTGGCGTTTAAGAATAATTTTTCCGAATTGATCGATTCGGGTCCTGAGAAAAAACTCGGTGCCCGGGCACGCATCAGCACCAAGGGTCAAACAGCGAAGAGAGCTTCGCGTTCACTGGTCACCGCGCAGGCAACGAGCGGCAGTAGCGGTATCAGTACGGCATCACTGAGCAGGGACGTGGGTGGCGCCGGACAGGGTATCAAGGGTGTGGGATTTGAACGCGTTGAATCTGCAATAGGAAGTGACTTCTTTGGAGAGGAAAGGCCGCTTAGTGGTGGCCCCGGGCCGTCACGTACCGATGAAGAAATTCAGATTGTATTTGACCGTTACAAGGCTGCACTTTATAGAATTTATAACCGCGAGTTGAGAAAAAATCCGACTCTGCAAGGCAAGGTGGTTATACGCCTGACAATTGAGCCCAATGGTGCTGTATCGGCTTGCAACATGGAGTCCAGTGATATGGACTCACCCGGGCTGGAACAGAAAATCGTAGCTCGTGTATTGAAATTTAATTTTGGAGCCAAGGAAGAGGTTCCTGCTGTGACAATTCTTTATCCGATCGACTTCTTGCCGTCATCCTGACGAGGATAACGCTGTTGGAGGGATAAGGTTGTCATGAAAATGCCAAAACAATCAGTCTCGCACTGAAAAAATACCAAAAGAATCAGTTTCGTACTGATCATCTCAAAATGAACTAAACCACGTTCGGCCTATTTAAAGCGGCTATCAAAGCGCTGCGTATAGGTTTTTTGCATGCCCGCACGATGGGCAACGTACATTGTTTATCAACTGTGTACGTACTGCAACGTAACAGTTTGACCAAATAAATATAACTAAACAGCCTGATGGAACTCAGCATAATGAGAACTGGGGTAAACATACATCGATTGGGAGGTATGCTGGCAAGCGCATTGTTTGCCTGCGCCTGCCTGTTTACGCCTGTAAAAAGTGCACATGCTGTTGCCAGTTTAAATCTTTCAACGAGTTTTACTTCTGCTGATCCTGCACGCGCCAATGCCTATATGGACGCGGGCGGTACCTGGGATGGAACTAATGATGTCAGCAATACCGGTGACATATTTAGCCTCACGATTAGCAATACTGCAACGGGTTCGCCGGGCAATGATTCGGCATTTGACCTGGAGATAAATCTCGCTGTCCCCGCTGGTTTTGACGTCCCTTCAAACACGGTCAACGTGACAGAGGCACCAGCCTCATGCCCTAATATCAATGCCACGGCACAGCAGCCCGGGGGCGCGGGTAATCCTGTCCGGCTGGTTGTCCCGAGTAATACCGATATTCGACCAGGCTGCAGTTATATTTTCAGGTTCGGTATGATTGCCGATAACACGGTGAGTGCGGGTACTTATCCCGTCGATTACACGGTGTCCTATAACGCGATAAACAATAATAATGCCAGCCAGGTTGATGTTCTCATCACGCAAAATATTGAGGTCAGAACCGGCGCGCTGGCGATAACCAAAACGACGCCAACCGCAACCGCCATCGATGGTGACGTGATTACCTACGATATCACGGTATCATCTACGGGCAGTGGAGGTCTGTTCGATGTTGTTCTGACTGACATCATTAGCGCAGACCTTGGTGGTTTAAGTTTTACTGTGCCCGATCCACCTCCCGGTTCTGTGACAGCTGCTGACGAGTACACATTTGAATACCTGGCTGCCGGTGAAGTAGTGAATTTAACGGTTGACGCGACCGTTGCACCCGCCGTAGCGAGCACCTGTCCCGTGTTGCAAAATGATGCCAGCCTGAGTGAGCGCACCGGTGTTTCCACGGCCGCAAGCGGCCCGGTGCTGGTGGACTATGATTTTCAGCTTACAAGCGGTTCGGCATCGAATGTTATTTCACATGTGGCTGCCACCAGTTTTTGTGAATTTTGTGATACCGGTGAAGTGCATATCAGAATCACAAACCCGACGACAGCCGCTTTGCAAAACATCACGCTTGTCGAAAACCTGCAGGCACTGGGCTTAACCTACATACCAGGCTCCACCACAGCATCAATTGGAGGTGCGGTTGACCCCACAATAACGGGTGGCGGCACACTGTTGACATGGACACCGGCTCAGATTGGTGCATTGGCCAGTCTGGCACCCGGTAATACGCTTGACATCACATTCCGTGTGAGCACATATCGCGAAGCTTCAATACTGGCCGATCCAAACAGAAATATTATCGCCAGCGTTACATTCGATATGGCATGCATCTCCGGATCTCAGACGCTGGACTCCGGCCAGTTTGAATTGCCGATACGGCAGCCCGAACCCAATGTAATCAAACAAGGGCGAAATTATGATGCCGGCCAAACGGCGGCTGCTTATACCGACATCATTTATGGCAGCCGTAATGACGATGTGATCTGGCGAGTTAATGTACAAAACGCAGGTGCTGCCAACATGGAAGCCTTGCGCATGAACGACTCGATTACCGGCAACTTCAATATTAACTTTATCTGTCCAGACGAAGCCAGTGCTAATGACACTGCAGCATCTAATGGTGTTGTAGGTGGTGCAGGTTGTATTGGCATGACTACACCGTTTGATGTGGATGACCCATTTGGCAATGCACCTGATCCTGATGATGTGACTGCAAACAGTAATACTTCGTTTATCTATTACGTCGGTAGAATACTTAATACCCACACCAACGAAACCAATAACGCCGGCATTTCATGGGGTTGTGAGCTCGATTCACCTGCAGGTGGATTGATTACAGTGCCAGCATCAACCAGTGGTGTTACGCCGGGTGTGGTAATTGCTGATAGCGCTGATTTGAGTACCACTGTCGTGCCGGCTAATTTGCTGGTATCGCAGAACGTTACGGGCAGCAATCCGTCGCAGCCATTGGGTACAAAAGGCCTGATCACAATAACGCTGGATAACCAGACAGGGGGTTCGGTAAAAAATATAAAAATACGCGCCACTTTGCCGGTTGGTTATGTGATGGACAATACCTATGGGGTGGTCAACGGCGTAGGCACTGGTCAGCCGACATTCACACGGGCGCCTGCTTATGGCAATAACTACCCCGGCTTTATTGATACCTTTACCCGCGATGACGCTGCATTACTTACGGCAGATCCACTGGATGATCTACAACCCACGTTTACACTGACCAGTAGTACCGTGGGTGCTGATGCCGCTCAACAGGTCAACATGTTACGCCATGGCGATGTGGTTACATTGACCTTTGGCATTATCATGATCGAGCCTGCCCGGTTCGACCTCGCGGCTGACCTTGATGTGACAGAAGAGATTGTCGGTGATGCTGATCCTGCGAGTGCTTTGGCATTATCTAATGAAGTGTATGTGGATTTCGACTCTGTACCCAACACCGGTCTGACACCGGCAAATTATCCGCAAACGTTTAATTACAGTTCCGGTCCGGAAGACCTCGACGTCGATATATCGGATTCATTGTTTATTTTAACCAATGACATCAATGTGCCGTTAGATCTGAACGTTATATTGACCAATAATGGCGCGCATGATGCGGACGATTACACCGTTTATGTAACATTTGGTCAGGCGATGACGGTACAGACGCCTGCTTCGGGTTGTCTACCTACCACAAACCCACCGCCACACCCGCACTGGAACGACCCGGCAGAAATCCCGATAACTGCTGCCGTTTATGCCTGTAACCGGGGCGTCATTGCCCCCGGTGCCGGCGCAGCGGAAACCATTACCTTCTCGGTAATCAAGAACACCAATACAGCCGCTGATGATGATTTAACATTCCGCGCTGATGTTGTCGGTGAAATAACCCGCTTCGATGACAGTGCATTAATAGATCCTGCACCTGCATCAATCGTCAATACAACACCCAATTTGCAACTGGCCAACAACTATTCACTCGATGCCATCCGCTCACGGGTGCTGGGTTTTAACCTGACCAAAAGCATGTGGTACTGTGCCGAAAGCGGTACGGCAGAACCCGCGCCTTCGGTACCACCGCCTGCAACGCCGGCAGACCTGAATACGCAAATTGGCGAGGACTGTAACTATCATATCGAATCAGGTGGCTGGTTTGGATTCATTACCCCTGGTTATACGCTGATAGCCGTTCAGGACATTGTCGTCACCGATGATCTGCCTGACGGTCAGGGTTTTATTCATTTCGATGCCTCTAACCCATATATTTTTACCAACACCCCAAATATTTCTTTTATTGGTGTAAATGGTGGTGCCGCTACAACACCATTAAATGAAGCCGATATAAGCTGGCAATTCAATGCTGCTGGTAATGGCATTGTAATTAAAGATGAATATTTCCGCGTAGATCTGAAAACACGGTTTTTGAATGATCCGGTCGATGTGTCTGCGGTACCAAATATCCACAGTGCAACAAGTACCAATATTGCCAGAACCGCATTTAATGCGCTGTTCCAGTCGGACCCGGTTATGGGTGTGCCACAACCGCCACTGCTTATTCCGGTCAGTGATGTTCTGGGAATTCCCGGCTATCCACTCGAACCTGTGCGTCGAGTGGATATGACAGTAACAGAGCCGAACATCATCGTCGTGAAGGAAGTATGTAATGAAACACTTTATGGTGTCGGCACTGCCTGTAGCAACTTCACATCGCTGGCCAATGATGGTGATACCAATGACTCTTATATTTATCGTGTTGTATTAACCAATGAAGCCAGTAATTCCGGTGTCACACGCGCCCCGGCTTTTAATGTTATCTCAACCGATACACTAGACGTATCCGACCTGATGCTCATCGATGATTTTGCATCTGATGGTCTCGATAATGATGGTGACGGCCTGATAGATGCTGCAGACCCGAATGAGGGCAGCATCAGTGAAAATGCTGTCATGAGTGGCGGACCAGCGGTTATAACGGTATCCAATACGCACAGTACACCACTGCTTCGGGTTGATCCGGGTGACAGTGTTACCTTCTTCTACCGTGTTGACCCCGATGATGCAATAGCGCCATTACAAACACTGACCAATACCGTAAGTATGTCTTACGACAGCCTGGACGGTGATTTTGGTAATCAGAATGCACCGCAGCTGGATAACACGGCGGTGGCGCCCAATGATGCAGGCCGGGCCCGCATTTATACCACTATCGATGCGCTGGCAAACGTGCGGATGATCCCCTTGCTGGCGCAACCAAAAGCGATTATCGCGTTATCCAATTCAGCATCGGGTGGATCACCTCAGGATGTTGTCATCGGTGAAGAAATTCGATATCAGTTGACAACGCAGTTGCCCGTGGCGAATTTAAGGCAGTTTGTTATACGTGACAGATTACCGGCGGGGGTTCGATGTGTAGAAAACGGACCGGCTGTTGATCTTGGTCCCGGTGGGCCACATGCAGCGGCTGGTTTTAATCCGGGTGGCATCATTACGCCGGTGTGTAATGCAGCCGGCAATGAAATGATATGGAATTTCGGGGACCAGGAACTGACCATGTCACCGGGTACTACCCGGTATGATTTTATTATTGATTTTGTTGCACGTGTAGAAAACACCGCTTTTACCAACGAAGGTGTCGTTATACGCAATGGCGGTGGTGTAGCGGGTGGTGGTACGGATGTAACGGCCAGTTATGTGAACGAATCGGGTACCAGCGTAGTGCTGGATTTTGCAGCTGTTGATATCGTTGTTCGAGAGCCGGTAATAGCATTAACCAAATCATTTGCTGTCGCAAACAGTGATGCCGCAGATGTATTGACGGTAACAGTCACCGCGACCAACAACGGCACCGCTGCAGCATATAATTTGCGGGTGCTGGACGATCTTGTCGGTAGTGATTTAAGTTATATTGCCGGTAGTATAAGCGGGACGGACCCACCGGATAATGTAGACACAACAACTTTCGGCCTTAACCAACCGATCTTCAGCTGGGACAGTGTAAATCCGGATTATGAGATCGCACCGACTGCTGTCAAAACTTTTACTTTCAACGTTCGTGTCGACACAACTGCGCAGCCTTTAGAGATTCTGGATAATACCATCCAGGCGAAATGGGATTCACTACCCGGTCAGACTACTGCGCTGAACGCCAGTGGTGCCATCGGTGCTGATGGCAGTGCACTGGGTTTACGAAATGGCGTTCTGCCGAATGCGGCTGATGCTGTCAATGATTACGAGGCAGTCGCCAGCGCTTCAACATCTGTGTTACCGCTGGCCATCAGTAAAACTGATCTGGATCCCGCGGTATTGCCCACCATCGGTGCGCACAAGAACTTCCGGATTGAAATCGCCTTGCCCGAGGGGACGACAAACAATCTTGTTGTAACCGATGACCTGATCTTTAGCGGCCTCAGTTATTTCCTGTCTAACAATCCAGCATTTGACGTTACTTATAGCTTCCAGGATATTGCCACTATCAACGGTCAGCCTCCGGCTGAAGCAGCGTTTACTGCTTCTCCTGCCGACAATGCTTCGGGCAGTGTGGTGTGGAATATTGGTACGGTTGTGACCGATGAGGAAAATGATACGGCTGTGAGTGCCGTCAATCCGGTAATACGTATTAATTATTTTGCTCGAGTCAATAACGATCTGCTGACTGATGCCGGCGACACCCTGCAAAATTCAGTCACATTAAATTACAGCAATGGTGAAAGTGCCGCGACAGAAGCACTGCTGGCTACGACTCCTGCGGTTACCGTGCTCGAGCCGCTGTTAAGTGCGAACAAGACTGTTACGAACCAGACAAACCCCGGCGTCGACCCTGATGGTGGAGACGTGCTCGAATATCAGATCACGATAAACAACACGGGTGACTCGACCGCTTTCGATGTGAACATAGTCGATACCCTGCCGCCACAATTATTGTTCGATACAGGATATACGCCAACTGCTGAGATCAATGCAGTAGCCGTTGCGGGTTTTGTCGCTACACCAGCCGCAGCACCCGCTGGTCCCCTGGTCTGGGGTCGCGGCAATGCGGATAACACGCTGGATATCCCTGCCGGTGGCAATCTGGTTCTGACTTACCGCACCGTCGTTCAGGCTATCACCGAACCGAATATCACGATCAGTAACGCTGCATTGATAGACTGGACTTCACTGGACGACGGTGATCTAAGTGAGGCTTTCGAAAGAACCGGTGCAGGATGTCCTGCCATTACGCCGCCGGATGATTACTGTACTGCGCCGGCCGTGTCGACCATCAACACCATCGATAACAACAGTATCGTCAAATCGATCATACTGGATACATATGATGTACCACCCCTGAGTACCGCGATTGACAGTATCGTGCGTGTCGGTGACACCGTTACCTATCGACTCGACATAAACATACAGGAAGGTACCACGCGCAATATCAACGTCGTCGATACCTTGCCTGGCGGCATGACCTTCGTCGATGTGGTCAGCATCAACGGAGATACAACACCTGACTATGATGCACCCGCGGCAGGTGCGGGTTCCAATTTCGCTTATGCAACGATTACTGCGGCCAGTGTGCCGGCAGTGGGCGCCACCGGTGCGCTCAGCTGGAATCTTGGAACAGTGACGAATGATGCCGCTGGTGATGCAACAACCGATACACTGGTGATCGAGTACCGCGCGCGCGTCACGGAAAATGCAGGTATCGCGCAGGTGGATTCTGACGTGTTGAGTAACACCGCTGTATTCAGTTATATCGACGGCAACGGCGCGCCATCTCCAGGTGTGCCGCGTCTGACCAGTACTGCAAACCTGACAGTGCTGCAGCCGATCATGGATGCTTTAACCAAGACCGACCGCTCAGGCCGTATCAGTGGCAATACGATCAATGTTGCGACCGATGTGATGAATTTCCGTCTGCACAGCTGTAACACCACCGGCCTGGCACCGGCCTATGGACTGCGGGTGACGGATAATCTGCCGACACAGTTGAATGAAACCACCCTGGCAGGTCCGGTGAATGGTGCGCTGGCGCCCGATGTACTGATCAATGGTGTGCTGGCTACTGAAGGTGCTGGCAATGATTATGTCTATACACCACCTGCCGTGCGCGGTGGCGATATGGTGTTCGTCTTTAATACACCGATCGATCCGGGTGCTTGTGTCGATATTGATTTTGACATCGGGTTCTATAACGATTTCGCAGCGAACCTGTCGTGGAGTAATACGGTAACGGTAGACGAGTACTGGTCATTGCCGCCAGCTGATGCACAGTTGTATCCCGCTATCGGGCCAGTGCCATTCAATATGAACAACAACGGCACTGTATTCCCGCCACCTGAAAAAACCATGACGCTGCCTGCGCCGGCCATACCGGAAGCGACCATTGGTGATGAGATCGTCTACCAGATCAGGGTGCCAGCGACACCGGTCAACGCGGTGATGTACGACGTGACTATTACGGATACTTTGGATAGCAGTCTGTTATATCTGGGTGCTACCGATGTCGGTACGAGTGCATTCGCTATTACGGACAATACGGTGTTGCCCGGTAATGTCAACCTGGTGATTCCTCAGATACCGGCGGGACAACAGGCGATCATCGAGCTGCGTGCCAGAGTGGATAATAATGGAAACGCCGATGCCGGTGATGCTTTCATCAATACCGCCGCCTATACCTTTGCGAATTCGCCGGGCGGAGTCCCGATCAATGGTGGCAGTGATAATACAGCCAGCACCCTGACCATAATCGAACCTGCTGTTGCTGTTGCTAAAGCCGTGACGAACCTGACTAACCCGGGTAATGCGCCTGATGCAGGTGATGTATTGCGTTACACGATCAGCTTGACGGCATCGGGTGGCGTCTCACCGGGCGATCTGTTCTCTGACGCGTTTGACCTCAGCATTGCAGACAGCCTGAGTTCAGGCCTGCTGTACAACGGCAACCTGAGCGTTGACGGTGCGGGCAATACTATCGCGCCGCCAATAATTACAGGAGATGGCAGCGTAACGCCGCAGACTCTTAACTGGAGCCTGGCTGACGGTAATGCTGATATTGATATCGTCGAAGGCACTGTTGTCACCATTAACTATGAAGTACTGGTGCTCGATGTAGTACAGGCAAACCAGAACCTGAGCAATGCTGTAAATATCCAGTGGCACAGCCGTGATGGACCGGACATTAATCAGCGTGATGGTAGCGGTGCGCCGGCATTCAATGATTATTTCAATGTGTCTCCGGCAACAACACTGCAGGTAACACCGGACAACAATATCGTTACCAAGTCACGCTTGAGTGATACCTTCGAATCGGTACCGCCACCTGGAGATAACGTTGTACGTATCGGTGACATAGTCGATTTCGAATTACGCATCAACCTGCAGGAAGGCACACATCCGAATACCGTAATCACCGACAACCTGCCGCGCGGCATGGTGTTCGAAGAAACATTGAGCATCAACGGCGATACGATTGCACCTTATACCGCGGCAGCTCCATTTTCCCATCCAGTTATCGCAGCGGCCGTGGTTACAGGCGACCCAACCCTTGGTCCGACAGCTGTAAGCTGGACAGCCGGTGATATCGTTAATGCCGGCGATAATCTTGCCAACAATGATTTTGTTATCGTCTACCGTGCACGTGTTCTTGATCTGGTGCATCCACAGCAAAATAACATCGCGCTGACAAACAATGTAAGTCTTGATTATGGCACCGCAACAGGTGCAGCACCTGTAAAAACAGACAGTGAAGCTCTGGATCTTCAGCAACCCGATTTATCTGTTGCCAAAGTGCAGGTGTTTACACCGACCAGTACCGATTCGACTATCGATGCAGGTGAGACCGTCAGGTTCATGGTCAGTATTGCCAATAATGGTACTGCTCCGGCCTACGACACAGAACTGCTCGATATCATTCCTGCAGGGTTACGCAGCCCGGCTGTCACAGTAATCGATACGCGTTTGGTGGTGGCCGGCACAGATCTACCCGATCTTGCGCCTGCATATGATCCTGTTACCGGCACGGCTGTGTGGAATTTTGATTCGGGTGTGGCGAATCAATACAACATCCCCGCGGGGGATACTTTAGAGCTTGTTTACGAGGTCCAGGCAGACGCAGGACTGGGTACGGGGCTGACACTTACCAACAATGCACAGGTGCAGTTCTATTATTCATTTGATAATGATGCTGTTCCGGCAAACGGTGTGGCTACCGGTGTCCGCGAGATTTATGGCCCGAGCAACATCGCTCAGGTCGTGTTGGATACATTGCCGGCTCCTGCCTTGCTTAAAACAAATCCGACTGATCTGGATGTGTCTATTGGCGAGACATTCACCTATCAAATCAAAGTACCTGGCGACGGCAACACTCAAGCAACGGCACTGTATGATGTGCGCATCCTGGATAACCTGATCGCGTCAGCGGCGGACTTGCAGTTTGTCAGCGTGACCAAAGTCGTCGGCAGTCAGCCGTGGGTTCCGGTGAATACCGGTACGGTTACCGATGACCTTGTCATTGCAGATGTCACCAATGGCATTGATATCCCTGCCAACGAGCAGGCAATCATAGATGTCACTGTCACTTTAAGAAATTCTGACCCGCCGAATGTGGCAGGCTTGCTGTTCAATAATAGCGCGACTTATACCTTTAACCGGGTTGATAATGATATTGCTACCCAGTCGAACGGCTCCGGTGTTACCACAGCCAACATGAGGGTAGTTGAACCCGAGTTAACCCTGGATAAACGCGGTCCACCGGGTACGGTTAATTTCTCTGTTCCGATTACCTATACCCTGGTCGCTGAAAATATTGGTACCGGCCCTGCCTTTGATACCACCATCGTTGATCAGCTGCCGGATGTGCCGGATAACCCGCCGCTAACCGGTGGTACCTGTAATACGGCACCGGTCAATTTTAATGCGCGTATTACTGCCAGCGCAGACGAAGCCGCAGTACTCAGAGCTTTAGTACCGGGCACTGATTACACTGCTACTCATACGGCAGCGCCGGCCTGTGAGCTGGTGATCACAACAATAACTGATGCCGCGCGTATCGAAGCCGGTGAAAAATTAATTGTCTCATATGATGCTTCCCTCGATACAGCCAGTCAGTCCGGCGCTTCGTTAACCAATATCGCCGGTGCAACACGGTGGTTCAGCCTGGATACGGCAGGCGCTGGCGCGACTGGTGAAATCAGGGAATACACTCGTACCATAACAAACGGCACGACCTCGCTCGTCGACCACGAAGACGCATTTAACGTGATCGTTGATGCCCCTGTTCTGGGTGTGCAGAAAACCGTCGTGAATATGACCACGGGGCAGAATCCGGGCAGCAATGCCTCACCGGGTGATGTTCTGCGTTATACCATCACTGTTAATAACGGCGGCATTGTCGATGCTACCGGTGTCACGGTTAGCGATGCGATTCCTGCTAATGCGACCTATATAGCCGATAGTGTGACACTGAATGGTTTACCAGTGTCACAACCCGATGCGGGAGTGTCGCCACTGATTGCGGGTATTGATGTTAGTTCTTCTGATCTAACGCCACCGTTGCCAGCTGCCGGTAACGGCATTATCACTGTGGCGCAAACCGCAACGATCACATTTGATGTGCTGCTTGATCCGGTGATTACCAGTGGTACCGTGATATCGAATCAGGCTTTTGTTAACTCACCCTCTACCGGTAGCCTGCCCAGTGACGACCCCAATATCAATGGCAATGATGATCCGGTCATCATCGGTGATGAAGATCAAACCCAGACACTGATCGCCTCGGCACCGCAGTTCGAAGTCTTCAAGACTTCACAGGATATTACCGGTGACCCGGGCATATTGCTATCCGGCGACACCTTGCGCTACACCATTACCGTCAAGAACGTCGGCGGTGAAAATGCCAACAACGCCCGCTTGCGTGACCAGTTGCCGGCGAACACGACTTATGTTGCAAACAGCACACGTCTCAACGGAGCCGTTGTCGCCGATCTGACCGGTGGTGTGCCGCCGTTGCAGAACGGCATTCTGATCAATGCGCCGGAAAACACCACGCCAGGTTTCATGCGGGCCGATGCGTCAGCCGCTACCGGCAATGTCGCTACCATTAGCTTTGATGTCGTTATCAACAACAATGTTGTCAACGGCACGATCATATCCAACCAGGGCTTCCTCACTGCCGATGGTGCAGGCAGTGGCCTGATGCCGGAAAAACCAACGGATGATCCGGCGACTGCTGTTGTGGATGATCCGACGCTCGACGTGGTCGGCAACCAGCCGCTGGTTGATGCACACAAGACAGTCAGTATTGCTGTCGATAACAATGCTAATGGCACCGTCGATCCCGGCGATGTGCTGCGCTACACCATCAGCATAAGCAACATGGGCGCGACGCCGGCGACCGGTGTGACCTTCATCGATGGCGTACCGGCCGATACCACCTATTTCGCTGATAGCACCACCTTGAATGGTATCCCTGTGGGGCAACCCGATGGTGGTGTCTCGCCACTGGTCGCGGGTATCGATGTCAGTTCATCAGACCTGACGCCGCCGTTGCCGGCAGCTGGTAATGGCACCCTGTCAGCAGGCGGCACTGCGGTCGTTAGCTTCAATGTCACGGTGAATGATGGTGTCGTCAATGCACCGGGCCCTGCTGCTATTCCTGGAACAACGATCATCAGCAACCAGGGCAGCGTGGACAGCAATGAACTGCCGGCCGAGTTGACCGATGCTGACGGCATCGATGCTAATGGCGACCAGCCAACGCTGATTGCTGTCGGCAATGCACAGTTGCTTTCGATTACCAAGACGGTTGCTGTGGTCGGTGGTGGTCCGGCGCTTGCCGGCGGACAACTGGAGTACCGTGTGCGTGTCTCCAACATCGGCAGCGTTGCGGCGAGCAATGTTGTCATTACCGATGACCTGCCGGCGCAGCTGAGTTACACCGGCTCAGGCCTGCTGAATGGTTTACCGGCCGGTGTGAGCTTCGCTGATCCGAGAATCACCGCAGATTTCGCAGCGGTATACGGCGACCTGCAACCCGGCCTGTCCGCCGAGCTGCGTTTCATTGCACAGATCGACAATGCGCTGCCGATTGGTACCACGATCACCAATACCGGTAACGTCAGCTGGAACTCGCCGGCACAGACAGCCAGTGCCAGCGTTTCCATCGATATCGGCGGCACGCCTGGATTGGCCGACCTCAACGGCATGTTGTGGCATGACGCCAACTTCAATAACGTGTTCGACAGCGGTGAGTTGCCTTTGCAGGGCTGGCTCATCGATGTCTATCGCGGTGCTCAGCAGCTCGGCACATTTACCACGGACAGTAACGGTGTTTACGGGTTCAACGGACTGTTACCGAATGATGTCGGCACTGACCGTTATGAGTTGCGTTTCCGCGCACCGGGAGCGGGGGGCAATACCGCACCGCTGGGTCTGGCGGATTCTCCCTACCTGAATGACCTGCAACGCATCTACGATATCGTCGTCAACTCGGGCAGTAACGTACAGAACCTGAACCTGCCGATTGATCCGAACGGTGTTGTTTACGACTCGGTCCTGCGTACACCGGTTTCCGGCGCAACCCTGACGCTGCTTAATGCCAGCAACGGCAACACACAGGTGCCGGCAGGCTGTTTTGTTGACGCCGCGCAACAAAACCAGGTAACGCTGGCGAGCGGTTATTACAAGTTCGATCTGAACTTCAGTGGTGCCGGGTGTAGTGCGGGTGACGCCTTTGTGGTTCAGGTGACACCACCGGCCAATGGTTATATTGGTACTGTGTCGCGGATTATTCCGCCGACGCTGGCCCTGAACGATCCGGCATTCAGTGTACCGGCCTGTCCGGGCAGCAGTGATGACCGGCTGTCGACATCACCCGAGCATTGCGAAATCCAGGGCTCGGTATTCGCGCCGCCAACTTCGGTGCAGCCGCGTACCGCAGGCACAGCCTATTACCTGAAGTTTAACCTGGCTGACAGTACCGATCCGTATACCCGGCAGATATTCAACAACCACATTCCGCTGGATCCCGAACTGGATGAAGCGGTTGCGATATCCAAGACTTCTTCACTGCTCAACGTCACCCGCAGCCAGCAGGTACCGTACACGATCACAGTCAACAACTCGCTGGGTGTGCCGTTGCAGGATATGGATATCGTCGATAACTACCCGGCAGGCTTCAAGTACGTTGCCAACTCGGCACGCATCGATGGTGTCGCAAGTGAGCCGGTGATCAATGGTCTGCAAATGAGCTGGCCGAACCAGACGCTGGAAGCCGGCGAAAACATGACCATCAAGATGCTGCTGGTGGTTGGCGCCGGTGTCGGCGAAGGTGAATACATCAACCGGGTGCAGGCCATTAATAACCGCACCGGTGAGCCCATTTCCGGACAGGCCTCTGCGACGGTTCGCGTCATACCGGATCCGACGTTTGACTGTACCGACGTCATCGGCAAGGTCTTCGCTGACAGCAATATGAACGGTTATCAGGATGAGGGCGAGGCCGGCATCCCGAGCGCACGTGTGGTCACCGCGCGGGGTATCGAAGCGAAGACTGACAAGCACGGTCGTTTCCATATTACATGTGCTGTAGTTCCGAATGAAGACCGCGGTTCGAATTTTATTATCAAGCTGGATGAACGCAGCCTGCCTGGCGGCTACCGGGTAACCACCGAGAATCCGCGTGTCGAACGCGCGACCCGAGGCAAGATGCTGAAGTTCAACTTCGGTGCGGGCATACATCGCGTTGTCCGGCTGGATATGGCCGATGCGGTGTTCGAGCCGAACACGACCGAGATTCGCCCGCAGTGGTTGTCACGCGTCAGTCTGCTGATGGAGAAACTGGTCGAAGCGCCTTCAATATTGCGCCTGGCGTACATGGCGGATGTTGAAGACGCGGATCTTGTAGAAGACCGCCTGAAAGCGACGAAGAAAGAAATCCAGCGCCGCTGGGCTGATCTTGATTGCTGTTACACGCTGGAAATCGAAACCGAGATATTCTGGCGAAGGGGCAGACCCGCTGACAAGGAGGGATTCAAATGAAATTGAATCGCCTCATCTTGATCGGTGTTTTACTGATCCCGTCCGCATATGCCGACACAGGTGTCAATGATACGCCTGTGGGTGAAAGCGCATCACCGGCGTGGCAACTGAACTCGCATCCGCTCGGTGAAAATACCGAAACACAGCTTCCGCCCGACGAAATATTCACTTTATGGGTGCAGGATGAAACCTTCTTCAAGCCGCACGAAGAAGACCGCATTGAAATGGAGAAAGTGCTCGATAAAAAGTATGAGACTTTCAAGCTGGAAAACGCCGTGCCGCCGATTGGATTTAATTCCGGTGAAGCGGATATTCCACAGTCAGCCGTAACGAAACTGAGAACGGTGCTGGACGGCATGAAACATCGCGCCAATGTACGTGTGCACTTCGTTGGCCATACCGACAGCGACAAACTCAGCCCGGAACTGCGTGCAAAATATGTCGATAACATCGGTTTGTCGCGAGCGCGCGCGGAAATTGCTGCCGAGTTTTTTCAGCGCGCACTGGACCTCCCGCCTGAATCCGTGACCTATGACGGGGTAGGGGACACCCAGCTGATTGCATCTGACAATACCGATGAAGGTAAACGTAAAAACCGCCGCGTGGAAGTGCAGGTCTGGTATGACGAAATTACCGAGACTGCAATTGATAAGGAGGTTGTCATCAAGGCGGAAGGACTCAACCGGATCAAGGTTTGCCGGCAGGAAACCGTTTGTAAATTACAGTACCGTTCAGGCAGTGCCAAACGTGCCAGGTTGAAAAACCTGGTGGAGCCCCTGCGTCTGGAAGTCGGACAGTCCGAGATTCCAGCCGGGTTTATTCGCCAGATTCAGGAAGTGCTGGGCAACCTGCGGGACGTCAACAATGTTGTTGTGCATTTTGTCGGGCATACGGACAACACGCCACTGACGGATGGCGCCGAACGCATTTATCGTGATCATCTGGGACTGTCAAAAGCGCGCGCCCGCCGTGTCGCGCTTGCGGTACAGGAGAGAGTAGGCCTGCCTAACAGTGCAATCAGTTCAACAGGTAAAGGCGCTGTTTATTCAGTTGCTTCCAATGACACCGAAAAAGGCCGCGCACTGAATCGACGCGTAGAAGTTGAATTCTGGCACGATGACGCGTTCCAGCAATTTACCGCCGAGGCACAGTCATGTCCTGAATCCGAGTCGGCAGAGATCATCACGCTTGAATATGATCCGCCGACCGGCCCGATGCGTGCGATTCGTTTCCAGGACGGAAAACCGGTATTGCCGCCCGGGTATACCCAGCGACTGAAAACGCTCATGGATGAGATATCAGACAAGTCAAACGTGCGTATTGGCTTTACCGGCTATACCAACAATGAGCGTATGGACAGGCGTGCCGCCATGGTATACGGCGATGATATTGGTTTATCAACATCGCGAGCCCGCCGTGCCATGGAAATGGTGCAACAGGAACTCGGTTTGAGTGATCAACAGGTCGAGTACGAAGGTCAGGGTTATGTGCATTCCAAAAACGTTGCCAGTACCGGGTTTATACAGTTCGACAGTTCACGTGTAGAAGTCGCCATCCTGTATGACGAGCTTGCTGTTCTTGAAGAAAGCGAAGGCCTCGATATTACGCGTATCGATCGTGAAGCCGTTGCGCATAATCCGTATGAAATGAACCTGATGCGGATCACCATCGATGGCGAGCCTGAATATGATCCGTTCAAGAATGTAACCGATATCCAGCGTTGTACCGATGTTGCACTCGAAGATGCGGACATACAGTTCCGTTTTAACAATCTTGAGATGAGCCGGCGTTTGAATGTGACCGCGTGGCCGAACAGGGTTCGCTATCGCGATAATCCTCAAACACCGTCGGCGGAAAACGCAATCAGTTTCCGTGTATACAATAATTACCCGAGTTTCATTCAGCGCGCCGAAGTACGTGTGTTCGAGCAAGACCAGGCAACAACGGACGAACCGATTGCGATCGTAGCAGTTGATGACAACAACATGGCCGGCTGGTCCGCGGAGTTTGAATCATTTACCGCGCCGGTAATTAACCTGAAGTATCTGTTGCGCGTTTATGATGCTGATGGCAACTTTGATGAAACCCGTGCCTTACCGATCTGGCTGGTCGATGAGCTCAGCGAAGCGGAAATAAAGTCATTCGCAGACGATACTACGCAGCTGGAACAGCTTGTCGGTTATGGAGAAAATCACCTGGCGGTCAACAACATCCCGCTGGCCGGCGGTACCGTACTGGTCAACGGCAGCAAGATTCCCGATGGCCACAGTGTCTGGCTGGCTGGCCGGCGTATACCGGTCAGCGAGGACGGTACCTTTGTCGCTGAAGAGATATTCGAGAAAGGTTACCACACGGTGGAAGTGGCCGTGCTCGACCCGGCCGGAAACGGTGAATTGTATTTACGCGAAATGCAGTTCAAAAAAAATGACTGGTTCTATGTCGGTATCGCAGATTTCACCATGGCGCAGGACAGCACCAGTGGGCCGGCCGAAATGGTGACGGGTGATACCACGCACTATGACAATAGTCTGAACGTTGATGGACGACTGGCGTTTTACACCAATGGCGAGTTCGGTGAAGACTGGGAACTCGTTTCCAGTGCCGATACACAAGAAGGACCTGTCGATGAACTGTTTACAAACTTTGTCGAAAAAGATCCAAAGGCATTGTTCCGCCGCATCGATCCTGATCTTGCCTATCCAACATTTGCTGATGACTCCACCGTGTCGGAAAACGCACCAACGTCCGGCAAGTTCTACGTGAAGTTGCGCAAGCAGGATGACTTCGGCATGTGGGGTAATTTTATTGTCGGTTACACGGATACCGATCTTGCTCATATCGACAGGGGACTCTACGGTGCATTAGGACATTATGAAAGTACTGAAGTAACAAGTTCCGGCGAAAAGAAAGTGGTGGTCGGCGGATTTGCAGCCGAGCCCGGGACTGTTGCCGGCCGTGATGAATACCGCGGCACCGGCGGTTCGCTGTATTACCTTCGTCACCAGGACATATTGATGGGTTCGGAACGATTGCGCATCGAAATACGCGACAAGGACTCGCGAGTCGTTGTCGGTGTCAAGAACCTGGTGCCGGCAATTGACTACGATATCGATTACATACAGGGCCGCATCGTTCTGAGTGAGCCATTATCTGCAACTGCCGACGATGATCTGCTTGTGCGTGAGGAATCCTTGAGCGGTAACCCTGTCTACCTGGTGGCACGTTACGAATACACGCCGGGTTTCGAAGAAATCAATGACGTGGCCATCGGTGGACGTGCACATTACTGGCTTAATGATCAGGTGAAACTGGGTGTTACCGTGAGCCAGCAGGACGAGGCCGATGTTCAAAATTCATTGAATGGCATCGACCTGACATTGCGCAAGAACGCCGGCACCTGGTTGAAAGCCGAGTATGCCGGCAGCGAAGGCGATGGCAGTGGTGTACTGGATTCAAATGACGGTGGTTTCACCTTTGACGAACTTGACCAGGATTTAAATTCAGATACCAGTGCCGGCGCATATCGAATTGAAGGCAGTACCCGGCTGGAAGAGATCTTTAGTGGTTCGATAGGTTCGGTAAGTGCCTATGTGCAGCATCGTGACGCGGGATTTTCCGCTCCCGGACAGCTGACTGCAACCGATATTGATCAGTACGGCGGTACGCTGAACATGACGATTACCGAACGTACACGACTGAATGTGAAAGCGGACAGCCGCGACCAGAAAGACTCGCTCAAGGACTCCGCTGTCGAGGCAGATGCGGATTATGTGTTGACTGAGAAATGGCGCCTGAATGCAGGCGGCAGGTTCGA
>Ga0316198_10000206_pt1 | contig 28259 bp, 22 predicted proteins | sample OudBieAanoxic_MG_FD_204935 | JGI IMG/M metagenome (GOLD analysis project Ga0316198, IMG submission 204935) | Coastal sediment microbial communities from Oude Bieten Haven, Netherlands - site A anoxic | ecosystem: Environmental > Aquatic > Marine > Coastal > Sediment | place: Netherlands... | reverse complement strand
AAACTCGAAAGCGCTCCACGCTCGACGCCCTTCTGGTTGAGCTCCTCGAGCGCTACGAAATCGTGACGAGCATTCGGGTCATCGACGAGACGGAGAAGGTTCTAGCAAGCGCATCTCGCGCCCCCGATCCACTGGGCGAAGAGGTACGAACTACGACTCGTGAGCGGGAGAGCGACCCCGGAACAGGCAGGCTGCGGATCGCGGTCGAGGTCTCCGTACCGGAGGTCTACTTCGAGCGTCTGCAAGAAGCCGGCGAGGTCGCCGACGTGTACTCACGCCTGCAACGCCAAGGGGCGTCCGTGTCCGACGTGTACGCCTGGGTATTCGGCGTGCTCGCCTTCCTCGTCATCCTAGTCGCGTTCCTGATCGGAGCGATCGTGTCCCGGCGGGTCACGCGTCGCGTAGCCGACTTGGCCGAAGCCTCTCGCAAGGTCGGCGCTGGTGATCTCACCGTCGCGCTGCCTACAGGCGCAAGGGACGAGATCGCCGAGCTCACCCAGGCGTTCAACGAGATGGTTCGCGACCTTCGCGATTCACGCACCCGCATCGAATACCTGCAGCGCATCGGCGCATGGCAGGACTTCGCTCGTCGTCTCGCCCATGAGATCAAAAACCCGCTCACGCCGATCCAACTCGCCGCGCAGGAGATGGACGAAACCTACTCTGGCCAAGACGCGGCGTATCAGAAGAAGCTTGCGCACGCCCGGGCAATCATCGAGGAGGAGGTGGCCACCCTTCGGCGACTCGTGGGCGAATTCAGCGCATTTGCCAAGCTCCCCGAGGCCGACCTGTCCCCATCCGACCTCTGCGAGCTCATGCACAGTATCGAGGATTCGGTTCCCGCCGTCCTTGAGGATGTGGGTCATGGGACCGCGGCCCCCGTAGAAGTTCGACTGAGTTGTGGAACGGAACCCATCGCCGTGCGTATGGACCCCATGATGCTCAAGCGCGGTGTCGACAACATTCTTCGAAATGCGATTCAAGCAGTCTACGAAGCCCATCCGAAGGGCGGCGGCCGAGTCTTGGTCCGCGCTTACGAAAGCGAAGGCGTCGGCTTCGTCGAGATTCGCGACAACGGCCCGGGCATCGACGAGGAGCACTGGGAACGGGTATTCGATCCGTACTACACCACCAAAGCCGAAGGCACCGGGCTCGGCTTGGCGATTGTGAAGAAAGTGGTCTTGGAGCACGGGGGTGAAGTCAGGCTCGATCGCGCACCCGAAGGCGGAGCGCGGTTCCGCATCGAGCTTCCATTGATGGAGCCGCGATGAACGAGCCGGAGAAGCCTCCGCAGCGCAGGTGGATCCACTGGCTGGTGACCGCGATGGTCTTGGTCGCTCTCTACGCTTGGATGACTCGCGGCAATGCGTCGCCTCTGATGGGGCAGCCCGCGCCGGACTTGAGCATGACGGTTGCCGCCGGAGCTGAGCCCGGCGGTCCACGCAAGGTCACCCTCGCCGAGCTGCGCGGCGGTGTCGTGGTACTCGACTTCTGGGCGAGCTGGTGCGGAGCCTGCAAACGAACCACCCCTTTGCTCAACGACCTTCACGAGGAGTTCGCCGACAAGGGAGTCATCTTCTATGCGGTGAACGTCGAGCCCATCGATCGACAAACCCTGCAGGCGGCGCATGCCGCGTTCGGCACCGAGTTCCCGAGCTTGCACGACCGGACCGGCACAGTTCAAAGACGATACGCGATCAAGATGCTCCCCACGGTCATCGTGGTCGGCCCTGATGGACTGGTTCGTTGGGCTTCCACCGGGGTTCCGAGCAAAATTCGGCTTCGCGGAGCGATTTTCGAGGCCCTGAACTAGTCGAATTCGGACATGGTTGACGTCATGGGGCCCCGCTGATAGTTTCGCCGGCCGCGCGGAGCCCACAGTGTAGGTAGCCCGCGATTGGAGGAAATTCCTTGGTTCAAGCGCTTCAGGGTCCGAGCTTAGAAGAGCGAGTCGCCCAGCTTCAAGAGCTGCTCGACAATGCCGGCGCACAGGCGCGCCAAGAGTATCAAGAGCGCTTCGACATCGCCTGGATCTATCACGACAGCGCGCTCGAAGGCGTCGTCTACTCCATGGACGAGCTCCGAGCCGCCATATACGACGAGGTCGTCACCGACCCCTCTCTCATTCCGGTCTACGACGAGGTCCGTAACCACATGGGCGCGATCGAAATGATCCGCGAAATGTCGTCGCGCCGCCGCTTCACGGTCAACCTCGAGGTGATCAAGAAGCTCTTTGCGCAGCTAGCGCCCGAGGAGCTCGAAGGTAAGGGGCCGCCCAAGTACCGCAAGGACATGCCGCTTCACCGGTTGTACTTCCACGAAATCTCGCAGCCAGACAAAATCAGCTACCGGATGCGCCAACTCGTCCAATGGCTTTCGGACCCCGAGACCAAGAAGACGATGCACCCGGTTCGCATGGCTAGTAAAACGCACTATCAGCTCCTTCACATCTATCCCTTCCCGCGACACAGCGGCAAGGTTGCGCGACTGGTGATGAACCTCATTCTCATGCGCGCAGGTTTTCCACCGGTCGTGATTCACGCAACCGAGCGGCAGCGATACTACGAAGCGCTCCGCAGCGGCGAAGACGCAACGGCGAACCTGGTGAACCAGGCGCTCGGCGCTGCCATCGAGACCGCGATTCAGTACTTCGAAGATGTGAAGTGACGCTCTAAGGCGCGTCCCCGACGAAGCGCGGGAGAGCCGAAATCACGGCCAGGTAGCGCGCGCCGGCTCGAAGCGTTTCTTCGGCGTTTTCAGGGGTAATCCCGCCGATGGCGATCAGCGGGCGGGAGACGGCCTCAGAGACCTCGGCAAGCATCTGGAGGCCTACGACTGGGTCTGGGTTCTCTTTGGACCTGGTCTCGAACACCGGGCCGAATGCGATCATGTCCGCGCCCTCTGCCTCCGCACGGACCGCCTGCTCCAGGCTGTGTGTCGAGACCCCGATCTGCATGTCGCCAACGACACGCCGAGCATCCTCGATCGAAATATCGTCCTGGCCGAGGTGCACGCCGTCCGCCTCGACGAGTCGTGCTATGTCGGTGCGATCGTTGATGAAGAAGGGAACTCTGGCGTGAGCGCAGGCCGAACGGACCCGCGTTGCGATCTTCAATAGGGACACATCGTCGAGGCGCTTGGCGCGAAGCTGCACGATTGCGCAGCCTGCATTGAGCGCTTTGAATGCCAGCTCGAGCGGGCGCTCTGCGAGCTCTGGGTCCACAATCGCGTAGAGCGAATCAATCAACAGGCTCGACTCCGGTTAGCCTCTCGTAGAGCTCGGGACGACGATCGCGGAAGAAGCCCCAGTTGGCGCGGTAGCGGCGAAGTGCGTCGCGGTCGAACGACGCGACGGCTACGCCTTCCTCGTCTCGTCCGAGCTCGGCGCGCAGCTCACCGCGTTGATCGCAGACGAAGGAGCTCCCGTAAAAGGTCAGAGCAGCTTCGGTGCCGATGCGATTGGCCGCTGCGACCGGCATTGCGTTGGCTACCGCGTGACCGAGCATCACGCGTCGCCAGGGCGCCTGGCTGTCCTCGTCCGGCGCCCCGGGTTCGCTGCCGATCGCGGTCGGATAGAGCAAAAGCTCAGCTCCCTGCAGGGCCATGCTCCTGGCGGCTTCGGGGAACCATTGGTCCCAGCAGATGCCTACGCCAATGCATCCGTGGCGCGTTTCCCAGACCCGAAAACCGGTGTCACCGGGACGAAAGTAGAACTTCTCCTCGTAGCCCGGGCCATCCGGAATATGGCTCTTCCGGTACAAGCCGAGCTGCCTGCCGTCGGCGTCGATCGTCACCAGGCTGTTGTAATAAGTCTGCCCCGCGCGCTCGAAGAAGGAGACCGGAAGCACCACGCCGAGCTCCGCGGCGAGCGCTTGCATGCGCGCGACGGTAGGGTGCGCATCAAGCGGCGCGGCCAAGTCGAACGCACGCTCGTCTTCGGTTTGCGGAAAGTAGGGGCCTCCGAACAGCTCCGGCGTGAGGACGATTTTCGCGCCTCGTCTCGCAGCCTCGCGAACCAAGCCTTCGACGCGGGCGACGTTGGCGTCCAGCACATCGTCGAGGGCGCATTGGACGATACCGATCGAGAGTGGAGAGGAAGTCATGGTGTGCTTGGCTGGGCTTGGGTAACGCAGTGAAACGCTCCCCCTCCCCATAGCAGGTCCGCGGCCGGCAAGCCGACCACCTCGCGCCCCGGAAATGCGCTGGCGATCTCCGCCAGAGCAGCATGGTCTTCTGCCTCGCCATAGGTCGGAACGATTACCGCAGAGTTGGCGATGTAGAAGTTGCAGTAGCTTGCAGGCAGTGGCTCTCCATTGGGCGCGTGCAGAGCGGGCGGCGCCGGGATCGTGAGCACGTTCAAGCCAGCCCTGCGCAGCCCCTGCTCGATCGACTCGAGGACCTCGGCATTGGGCGCCGCGGGGTTCGACTTCATGCAGATCGCTGTGTCGGGCGCCACGAAGCGCGCAATCATGTCGATGTGACCGTCGGTGTGGTCGTGCTCCAAGCCGGCCTCGATCCAGATCAGTCGATCGATCGACACCAGCTCGCCCAGGGCCTTTTTGAAGGCTTCCCGCGTCAGCCCCTCGTTTCGATTCGGGTTTAGCGCGCAGGCGGCGGTCGTCAGGAACGTTCCCTGACCATTGCTGTCCAATGCCCCTCCCTCCAAGACAAGAGAGGAGTCGAAGCGAGCAGCGTCGAGTCGCTCTGTCAGCCAGCCGCTGACACCGGCGTCGAATGGAATTTCGTACTTGCCGCCCCAGCCGTTGAACTCGAAGCAAAGAGCGCCAAGCGCGCCGTCGTCCCTGTGCCCAAAGAGCGGCGCCGTGTCGCGCAACCAGCAGTCCCCGTAGTCGGCCCTCACATAACGAACATCGGGCACCTCGCCGATCAACGATCGCGCGAGCGTTTCGAGCTCCTGGGTCCTCACGAGCAGCCGCACCGGCTCATCTCCGGGCTCGGCGATGGCGCGGCAGAGCGCCGCGATCGACGCCTGCGCCTCAGCGAGATTGTTGGGCCACTCGTCACGTAGATACGGAAAAGCGAGCCAGCAAGCGGTATGCGGTTCCCACTCAGCCGGAAGCCGAAGTCGTTGTTCCATTCGCGAGATCTACCACGCAAACACGCGTGCCTCACCGAACCTCGCGACCATGGCGTCGACGTGCTCGAGGACCGCGCGGCGGCGCTGCTCGAGGCCGTCCAGTTGCTTTTCATTCAAGACGGGAGCGAGCGGATCGGTTAGCAAACGCTTGGTAAGACGCTCGACGTCGAGCTTGCGCACCGCTTCGATTGTTGATTTCCGGAAGCGCTGGAGCGCCTTGAGCCGGGCTTCCATCAAGCCCAGGCGTTGCTCTCCGAGCCAGAACCCTGCGCCATTGTCCAAGTAGATGAGGGGGCCGCCCTCTCCCCGCGATCGAAGGTTGGTGAAGTCGCCACCCCAGCGGTCGACGTTTTGGGTGAGGTAGTCGAAGACGATGAGATCGGAGAGCTCTGCGGGCCTTTGCTCGATGTCCGGAGTCCGCGCCATCGGGCGACTCGGGTCCGTCGCTTCTCGAACACCTGGGCGGCGGTTCAAATCGGCGCGATAGTCCACCGGTCGCTGATATGGAGTAATCGGGAGCGATTTGTGAATCCGCAGCCAGCGCTCCCAGTTGCGGCCCATGCGAACACGTTTGAGGGGCTCGGGGATCCACCAGACGAACGCGCCCCGCACAGTGCCGTCTTTCGCGATGCTCAGCTCTCTGACCCTCGGGTCGCCTCCGGCTGCGGCTCGGAGCTCGCTCCAAGGAAACCTGCGACCGGTGGTCGGAGGGACGCGGCCTAGACCGAGCTCCCGATCCAAGTAGTACGCCGCCACCTCCGAATACCAATGCGCCGCGGAGAAGGTTTGCTTGGGCTTGAAGTAGCCACGAGTTCCGTCCGCCAGCGTGACGCGGAAGGCGAGGCTCCGACCCCCTTTGCCCTTTGTCACTTCAGAGATTTCCCCGGTCCGTAACGCCTCGATGCGCTTCGCATCGGGATGTCCGAGGAAGGCGCCGTCCTCGCCCTGCGCCGCCCCTCGGGCCGCCCAGAGAAGCGCCGCAAGGATCATCAATGAGGCCGTCCGTAGCACCCGCGGGAGCCTACTTCCGCCCCGTCCAAACCCCGCATTTTTAGGGCCAGCAGACCCCCAGAACGTGCTGCACATCCGTCCTACAAACTATTACTTTTCCCCTAAGCGGGTGAAAAAAGGGGCTTTTAGGGTCCCCTAGGAGCCCCGACTTAACCCCTCTGGTTAGCGAAACACGAGGATCTGTCGCAATAATGATCCCGTATGAGCCGCGGGGGGACGATTTATACTATCCGGCAACTCGTTTTCGCGAGTGCAATCATGCTCTTGGGGGCGTGTGAGGGCCTGATCGGCGACGCCGATGGCGGTGGCCCGGTGCGAGGCACAGAGGCCTTCGTTTGCCAGAATCCAAACGCGATCACGCTCGGCTCATCTCCCGTCCGGCGCCTGACGAACTCGGAGTACGATCACACCGTTCGCGATCTCCTCGGCGGAAGCATTCCGCAGCTCCCCGAGCAGCCGAGCGATGCAGTCTTGGAAGGCTCCTTCGAGAACGACGCGCAGTCACTCGGCCCATCGGACGTTCGCATCGCGCGTTACCAAGACGCAGCCATGAGTCTCGGCGAGCATGCGGTCAACGATTCCAACGCCCGCGCGCGTGTTCTGCCTTGTGCAACGGCCGATGCGGACTGTGGCTGGCAATTCGTAGAGAGCTTTGGCAAGCGGGCGTTTCGTCGGCCACTCAGCGAGGATGAGCTCAACCGCTGGTTCAACTTCTTTGAATCGCAGCGCACGTCCATCGACTTCGATGCCGCGGTTCAGCTGACGGTCGCCGCGATGCTGCAGACCCCGCAGTTTCTCTACCGGCTGGAGAGCGAAGGCAACGCGGCCAACGCGGCGCAGCTCGAGCTGAGCCAACACGAGCTTGCGAGCCGGCTCTCCTACCTTCTCTGGGAAACCATGCCGGATGACGCGCTCCTCGCTGCGGCCGATGCAGGCGAGCTCGCGACCGCTGCGCAGTTGGAAGAACAGGCCCGGCGACTCCTCGGAGACGCGCGCGCGCGCGACGCTGTCCGCAACTTCCATCGCCAGTGGCTCTACCTCGATCGCGTGCTCGATGAGGACAAGGTGTCCGAGCTCTTTCCGATGTGGGGCTCGCAGGCGCGCGCCTCGGCAAAGGAGGAAACGCTCCGTTTCATCGAAAATACATTCTTCAACGGGGGTACCGTCGAGGATCTTTTCAAGAGCAATGTAGCCTATGTCGATAACGTGATGTCCGAGCTCTACGACATCCCGGCGCCATCCGAGTCCTGGGCGCAGGTCGAGCTCGATCCCACCGAGCGCGCAGGCCTGCTGAGCCGCGTAGCGTTTTTGGCCGGCTTCGCCCACGAGGCGAACGGTTCCCCTCCGCTTCGTGGCGTCTTCGTCATGGAGCGACTGCTCTGTGAGCCGCGGCCTTCGCCACCGGCGAACGCCGACACCTCGGCGCCAATGCCGGATCCTGACCAGGGCCCAATGACCAACCGCGAGCTCTTCGAGGAACGCGTGGCGCCCTCAGCATGCCAGGGCTGTCATGTTCGAATCGATGGATTCGGCTTCGGCTTCGAGAACTATGATGCTGCAGGGATGTTCCGGAGCGAGGAGAACGGGCTGCCCGTCGACGCGTCTGGCTTCGCAAACGGCATCGGTAACGATGACGAGTACGAAGGCGCGGTCGAGCTGCAGAACCTTCTTGGTGAGAGTGAAGTCGTCCGCGATTGCATCGCCAAGCAGTGGTTCACCTACGCCAACGGCCGGCCAATGGAGCCCGCCGACACCTGCCAGGTCGAGGCGATCCAAGCCGAGTTCGAAGAGAACGGGGGCGACCTGGTCGAGCTGCTGGTCAGCATCGTGACCCGCCCCGAGTTCCGGCTCCGCAGCAAGGGGGAGAGCTGATCCCATGAGCCGAAACCCATTCATTCTCGATCGCCGCCGCTTTCTCGGAACGCTTGGATTGACCGCAGGGTCGCTGATGCTCCCGTCGTTTCCGGGGGGCCGTGCTTCCGCTCAGTCCGCTCCGAAGCGTATCGTGTTCTTCATCACGCCGCATGGAACTGTCCCGGGCCGCTGGCACATGCGCCAATCGGGACGCGATAGCGAGGAATACGACTACCCGTTGGGCGGCTTGAGCGAATCCCAGTTCAGCCAGATTCTCCAGCCACTCCACCGCCATCGTGACAACTTGCTCATCGTCGACGGACTCGCCCGCATGGTGACCTACGCCGAAGAGTATCGGGTCGCGGACCTCGGCTACTCCGGCGACATCAACCGTCACCACATCGGTCAGGCGCACCTGCTGACGAACAACTGGGCGTTTCAGGGCGCGGCCACCGCTCGCGGCGGCTCTCAGTCCATCGACCAAGAGATCGGCAACGTAGTCGGTCAGCCCGGTCGCTGGAACAGTCGAGTGTACGGCTTCAATCATCAGCACGCGTACAACTACGTGGGCGCCAACCAGCCCGCGCCTCGCGAGCAGAACCCACAGGTCGCCTTCAACGACGTGCTCGGCCTTGCGCCGGCCCAGAGCGCCCCCAGCGAGCCGAGCCGCGCCGACATGCTGAACGCGGCGCGCGCCAGCGTCCTCGACATGGCAAGCGAAGAGTTCGCCACCGTCCTGCCAAAGCTCAGCTCCGACGACAGAGAGAAGCTCGAGCGGCACCGCGCACTGGTCAGGGACCTCGAAGTCGGCGTGAACATCACGGCTCCGATTGGCTGCGACCCGTCTTTCTCTGCCCAGGGCCATGTCATCGACCAGTTCTCGCGAGTGACCGCCATGGCTTTTGCATGCGATCTGACTCGCGTGGTGACGCTGGTGACCCAAGACATTCCGGGCAACGAATTCGGCGTATCGGCAGGGATCGACATGCACCAGGACATCGCGCATTCCTCCGACGAGAATAGCGGCAGCTCCCAGGGCATCGAAGGGATGACCGAGTACAACCGAGTGTATGCGGAGCACTTTGCGTACCTGCTCGATCAGCTAGATTCGGTGCAAGAAGGAGGCGGAACCCTGCTCGACAACACCGCAGTCGTCTGGCTCACCGAGCTCGGCACCGGCACACACGAGATTAGTCGCGTCCCGAACGTGATTGCGGGCGGCGGCGGCGGATACTTCAAGCCTGGACGTTACGTGCATTTCCCGCAGAACCCGATTACCGTCGGCTGGGGCCATCAGGCGCAGGTCGGACCCGCGCACGAGCGGCTCAACGTCAGCTTGATGCACGCCATGGGCATGACCGACCGGAGCTCCTTCGGACTCGATCAAGTCAACATCGGCGGCCAAAACGTCTCGCTTCGCGACCCGCTGCAGCGCCTGACCTAGTCGCCTGCCTGCTCGCCGATGCCGATGAGATCGACCTCCTGGCCGATCGACTGCATGACTGCGCGGTCGTAGATCGCGCGGGCTAGAGAAACGTCCTGGATGGCGAGGCCCGTGGAGTCGAAGACCGTCGTCGTCGAAGGGTCCGGCCTGGGGAGCAGGCCTGCGACCAGCTCGCCCAGGGTCCCGGCCAGCTCATCGACGCCGAAGTCGCCGGCGGCGAGAGGGACGTTGATCTCGCCGCTTCCCGTCGCCTGATGGATGTCGTCGATGTAGACGGCCGCGCTCTTGAGCACTTCGGTCGCCAGCTCTTGCTTGCCCGGCGCATCCGCTCCCATGGCGTTGATGTGTGCGCCGCTTTGGATCCATTCCGCCCTCACGAAGGGGATACGCGATGGCGTTGCCGTGCAGACGATGTCCGCCCGGGCGGCCTCTTCCAAGGGGACTTGGCGGGCCCCAACCTGATCAGCGAAGGATGCTGCGGTCGCTTCGTTGCGATCGTAGGCAAGACTTTCGAAATTTTCGAAAACGACTCGGTGGGTCCCGTGCAGGGTATAGGCCTGCGCTCCACAACCGATGAAAGCGATCGTCTTTGGATTGCGCTGAGCCAGATGTTTGGATGCGACGGCGCCCGCGGCCCCGGTTCGTAGCGAAGTGAGCAGGGTGCCATCCATGACGGCGAGCGGGAAGGCGTTGGCCGGGTCGTTGAGCACGTAGACCGCCATGACCGTAGGTAGCCCAAAGCGCTTGCGGTTCTGCGGATGCACGTTCACCCACTTGATGCCGGCTGAGTCGCCGAGGCGCGAGGGCATCGCGCGGAAGTCACCTTCGTAATCTGCGATCTGCAGGTACACTTTCGGAGGCATGGTTGCCTCCCCGCGCCCAAATGCAGCGAACGCCAGCTCCACCGCAGAGACCGCCAGCTCCATCGTAGCGAGTCGTTCCACATCGGATCGCGTCAGCACCAGCGTTTTCATGCGCTCACCCTTCCCGCAAAACCTATCCGCCACACGGCGCCTTGGGTATAGTTCGGCCGGCCCACAGGAACTAGGAGATTGAAGATGTCCCCCTCTGTACTCGCGCTCGTCGGCTATGTTGCATGGACGATCTTGCTGGCGATGACGATCGTGTTCTATCGAACCCTGCTAGTGCTCAAAAAGGAGCGCGCCGCAAACGACTTTCTCCCGAGCGGCGAAGACGTCTCGCCCTTCTCCAACCGGCTTTGCCGTGCCCACGCGAATTGCTATGAGAATCTGCCGGTTTTTGCGGCACTGATCCTTCTCGCGCTCGTCACCGGCAATGCGGGCATCACCGATCCGCTGGCGCGCTGGGTGCTGGTCGCAAGGGTGGCCCAGTCGATGGTGCACCTGATTTCGACGAGCGAAATGGCCGTGTCCCTTCGTGCGGTCTTTCTGCTCGTCCAGCTGGGCATCGAGGCCTACTGGGTCGTTCAGCTCGGGCTCCTCGGATTTGGCTAGCCGAAAGCTCAGTGGAAGTCCCGGCTGCGGTGCGCGTGCTCGGCGAGTGAAATATCGGGTGCCCATAGCGATTTCGCGATCAGGTGAATGACGCCGTCGGCTTTTTGAATCTCGCCTGTCACGCCGAGCAAGGTAGCGGTTTTGGCAAGCGCAGCGTGGCGGTCGAAGACCTGCTTCCAGACGACCACGTTGACGAAGCCGGTTTCGTCTTCGAGCGTAAAGAAGGTGACGCCCGATGCCGTGCCAGGACGCTGACGGCAAATCACCATGCCGACGTACTCGAGCTCGTCTCCGTGCGCGCAGATGTGGAAACTACTTGCTTCGGGGATGCCCCGTGAACGAAGCGTATCGCGAAGACCCCGCATGGGATGGCCGCGCGTGCTGTGCTGGCTCGATCGATAGTCCCAGATCACCTCGTCGTCGCTCGCCAGGGACGCAAATGAGATCTGACTCGATGCCGGCTCGAGCGGCAAGGAATCCCGAGCGAAACGCGACAGACTGCGCACCTGCCAAATCGCGTCGCGCCGATTGAGCCCGAAGCACTCGAAAGCGCCCGCTTCGGCCAGCGCATGCAGGGCCCTCTTGTTGAGTCCCGTCCGGCGAACGAAGGTTGCGAGGTTCGGCTGTGGCGGCATGCTAGCCTCGATGCGCTCTCGTTCGAGGACACCGAGCCCCTTCACGTATCGGAGCCCCATCCTCACCCCGTAAAGACGACCATTTTCGTCGTCCACGGCGCCTAGCCCCTTCTTGCTGTCTATCGGGAAAAGGGTGCAATCCCAATGGCTTTTGTTGATGTCGACAGGCCGGACCTCGACGCCGTGCCGCTTGGCGTCTTCGACCAGGGTAGCTGGACTGTAGAAGCCCATCGGCTGGGCGTTCAGGAGCGCGCAAGTGAACACCTCGTGGTGGTGACGCCGGAGCCAGGCGGTTACATAGGCCAGCAAGGCAAAGGATGCAGCATGACTTTCGGGAAAGCCGTACTCACCAAATCCGCGAATCTGAGAAAACACGCGCTCCGCAAACTCCTCGGGGATCCCTTCCTCGAGCATTCGCGGGACCATGCGCGCGCGGTGCTTCTCGATGCGACCGGACTTGCGCCATGCCGCCATGTCACGACGCAACTGATCGGCTTCGCCCGCGGTGTAGCCGGCGGCTTCGACGGCTAGCTTCATGACCTGCTCTTGAAAGATCGGAACGCCGAGCGTCTTCTTCAAGATACGCTCCAACTTCGGGTGCGGGTAGACGACCTCTTCTTCACCCTTCCGTCGACGCAGATATGGATGCACCATGTCGCCTTGGATCGGACCGGGTCGCACGATAGCGACTTCGATCACCAAGTCGTAGAAGGTGCGTGGCTGAAGCCGTGGCAGCATCGCCATTTGCGCGCGGCTTTCAATTTGAAATACGCCGACTGTGTCGCCTTTGGAGACCATCTCGTATGTGGCTTCGTCTTCTGCAGGGACAGTTGCGATCTCGAGGGACTGTCCCTTGTGCTCGCGGAGTAGGTCAAAGGCATGGTGGATGCAGCTGAGCGCTCCGAGACCCAAGAGGTCGACCTTGAACAGGGCGAGATTTTCGACATCGTACTTATCCCACTGGATGACGGTGCGCGCTTCCATGCTGGCTGGCTCAATGGGGACGATCTCGTCGACAGGTCTGTGACCGAGCAGAAACCCGCCCGGGTGAATCGATAGATGTCGAGGAAAATCGAGCACTTGAGTCGCTAGGGACCAGAGCTGCTGAGTCGCCGGCGCGTCCTTGTCGAGGCCGGCTTCTCGCAGAAGCTCGGGGTTGAAGCTGTCGTCGCGATGTCTCAGCAGTCGCGTCGCGGTCTCCAGATCCGTTCGTGCCAAGCCGAGCACTTTTCCCACATCGCGAACCGCGGAACGAATGCGATAGCGAATGATGTTCGCAACCATTGCGGCATGGCGCCGCCCGTACTTTTGGTAAACGTGTTGAATGACTTCTTCGCGTCGTTCGTGCTCGATGTCGAGATCGATGTCCGGCGGTTCGGCGCGTTCGATGCTCAAGAAACGTTCGAACAGCAAGTCCATACGCACAGGATCGATTGCGGTGATGCCGAGACAAAAACACACCGCGCTGTTCGCCGCGCTGCCGCGACCTTGGCACAAGATGTTCTGCTGCCGGCAGTATTGAACGATCTCGTACATAGTGAGAAAGTAGCCGCCGTAGTCGAGCTTGCGAATGATCCGAAGCTCGCGTTCGATCTGTGTGCGAACCTCATCAGGCACCTTGCCTTGATAGCGCGTGCGAGCGCCGCGGAACGTGAGCTCGCGTAGCCAACCCTGCTCGCTCTGACCGGAAGGCAGATGCTCTTCTGGGTATCGGTAACGAAGGTCGTCGAGGCTGAAGGTGCACTGCTCGGCTATCTCGAGCGTACGACGAAGGCATGCAAGGTCATCCGCAAAGAGGCGTTCGAGCTCCTGGGCGGGTTTGAGGTCGTGCTCTGCGTTCGAGCAGATCGTGTGGCCGGCCTCCGAAAGCACCTTTCCACCACGAATACATGCCAAAACGTCTTGTAGCGGGCGCCGTAGCTTGTCGTGATAGAGGACTTCGTTGACGCCTACCGTTTGCACGCCGAGCTCTGTTGCCACAGAGCGCAAGGCCTTCTCTTTCGGCTTTTCGTGATCGCTTAGATGCCGCGCGCAAAGGGCGAATACAGACGAAGGGCCATGACTCGCATGTAGGACACGCAGTGCTTCGGGTCTTGTAGAGAGAAAAAACAAGTCGCGCAGCGGGTCGAGGTCTTCGCTGTGGATGAGAGAAACGCCCTTCTCGCAGCGGGCGTGACCAAGTGACAAGACTCTGCACAGATCAGCGTAGCCGCGCCGCGTTTTGGCGAGTGCCAGCACATGCTGCGCATGGCCTTCGATTTCGACGAGGAGCTGGGCTCCAGTCACGATGCGAATGCCTAGCTCTTTGGCTCGCATATGCGCGCGTACTAGGCCGTACACTCCGTCGCGATCGGTCATTGCGATGGCAGGAAGACCAAGCGCATGTGCGCGCTCGACGAGCTCTTCAGGAAAGGAAGCTCCTTCCAAGAAGCTGTGGTTGCTCTTGACCCACAACGGAACGTACGGGTTCATTCAATCGAGACGCCCATGCAAAAACCAACGCTTCCGCGGACGGTCGTAGAAGAGCCAGAGCAAGTCGCCGCGATCGGTTTCCGCGTAGTAGTAGTCGCGTTCGACCAGGCGCTTCCACCAGCCACCGCTTACGCGGTACGGGCCGTACATGTGCTCGATCGCATGGTTCTTCGCGAGTGAAGGCCCAGCCTCTGGCTCCGTGGGCACACGGGAGGGGAGTGGCTTGGGTCGAGCATAAACCCTTCGAACCATTGATGAAATTGGGCTTACTTCACTTTGCTCGCCAAGCTGCGCATGTTGGATGGGCTCCCAGCGAAAAGAGGCTTCCGGCAAGTGCGCTTCGCGCAGACTGGCCTTGGTCACCGACTGTTCGCCGTACGCTGCACGAATGCGGTCGAGTGCGCGGTGTGCAGCTCTCATGTCGCGACGGGCTTGATGACCGGGGAGCGCGACTTGCTCCACCTGCGAGCGCACCGTCTTGGCAAGGAGCTCCACTTCTTCGACGGCACCTTGCAAGCTCCGCTCTCCGAGCCGAAGACGAATGAGCTCGAGCAACAAGATCAGATCCAAGGTTGGCGATGCGGGCTCGATCTGTTCCTGGTGAAGCGGCGCGCGTTCCAAATGAAGTGAAAGATTGAGGGCTTGGATGGATTCTCCGCGCGCGCGCACCTGGTGCAGCAATGAGTGCAAGGCTCCTTTGATTGCAAACAGCAAGCGGGTTTGATCTTTGTCGGGCGGCTCGACTTGAAAAGAGATGCGATCTGGCTCGTCGAAGGCATGTGGCTGAATAGGCAACTGCATGTCATCAGCAAAAGAATCGTGAAGCATGCTCGCCTGCGCACCGAAACGACTCAGGAGCTCTCCGCCGGGCACCGCGAGAAAATCACCGAGCGTTTCGATGCCCAATGCGCCAAGGCTTTCACAAAGCTCTCCTGGCAGATTGAATTCACGAAGCGCGGTTTGGTTCGAACGTTCGCGCTCTTCATCGAGGCTTTCCGAGATGCAGATCCCTCGGTACGCCATCGCGACCGCGAGCGCTCTGTGCCGATGAAAGCCCACTGCTACCGAGTTGCCCCAGTGTCGGGCCCGCAAATACCGGTTAATGGAGCACGCCCAGTTGCGATAACCACCGTAAAGGCGCCGCAGGCCTTCAGGATCGAGCTGGAATGCGCCAGCCTGATCGAGCGCTTCGACCCGGGGCGAGAAGGTTTGAAGCGCCCTGATCAACTCCTTGCTGACTTCGTCGACTTCTTCGGGCAACACGACGGCGGTGTGCAGGTTCGCAAGAAGATCGCGCGCGACGGTTTGACGCATGCCGATGCGAAGACGGCTCTTCTTTGCAAGCGAGTTGAGATGCGTGATGCGACCGCCCGGGCCTTCGTCATCGACGACGGCAACGGGAGCAGCGTCCCAGTGCGGCTTTTTGCGCAAAAGAATTTGCAACGGAAGCATCGGCAAAAGAACGCAGCACACTCTCTTCATGACTCGCCTCGTAAACCGTCCGGGGCGATCGGACTGATCGATGAGAGCTCGGCGCTGATGCCAACCTTGTCTTTGAGAACATGCGTGCGAACTTCGAAGCGATCGGCGTTAAGAGGGCCGCGTTGAGCTTCGACGCGCAGGCCAACCAAAGGACCTGAGGAAGGTTCTTCGTATGCGTTCGAAGTGAGCAAGAGAATGCGTCCGTCGTGCTGACGCAAGAGACCTTGAAGGCGGCCTTGCCAGTTGACCGAAGAGCCGGGCGGGAGCGCATCGCTGAGGTCGATGACTGTCAGACCAAACGCGCCGGAACGCGCAAGCCACTCGGCAGCCCGAACCAATGCGAATGGGCCTGCATGACGCGGCACATGAATTGCGATCAACGAATCGAGATCGACCCCCGCCGCATCGAGGTCGGGAGGAAACAAGGCGCCGTCCTTGGGCTGCACCCAGGCGACCAGCTCGGCGCGTGCCTGCGCTTGGATCACACAGGACACCGCCGTCGTCGTCCGCGCGCATGCATGACGCCCCGAAACCTCGACCAGCCGCCCCCGAGGCAAGAGCTCCGCGAGCGGCAAAGCTTTCGCTCTAACGCGCCGAGCCTCAAAATCGATGACAGTCCCGACAGACATGGGACCACCCAATATACTGAACAAAATAACAGTTACAAGGGGGACACTCTCCCCCCTCCCAAACCCCTGAAAGCAAAAGGAAAATAAGAGAAAGATCGCAATCAATTGTTGTGATCTTTGCCTGGGGAGCGCCGTGATCTCGGGGGGTTAGGGGGGTAGAGAGTGTCCCTGGTCGTAGAGGTGAAGGATGCCGGTGGCGAGTCCTTGGAGGAAGGACATGGCCATGGCGAAGTGGTCCTCCAAGACCTCGAGGAGGAGCTCCAAATCGATGCGAAATGCGACCAGGTCTTCGGCGACCTCGGCTCTGAACCAGCGGCGCTCGTCGGCCATGGCATCGATGGCACCGACGGAATCACCAGGACCCAGCTGGAACTGTTGATCCGGATCTGTAGCGCGACAGTCCACGATGCCTCGGAGCGGGAGCAGGAAGTAAGTGCTTCGATCGCCGACGTTCCAGAGAACTTCGCCCTTGGGAAGGTGAACCTCTTGCACGTCCCGTGCGAGGTCGGCGATTGCGTCGATCTCACTGTCGCCAAACGAAAATGTCTTTCGGAGAAATGCCATTCGTTCGACTAGATCGAAAGGTCGATTCGGAAAAGCAAACGGCTCGGCCACAGGTCTAAAGCCTGCGGTCTTGCCGAGCTTGCGCCGCGACTCGAGCACCTCGCGACTCGTTCCTCGAAGCACGCGCTTCAACAAGACAAAATGATCCTCGAAGATCTCTTGCGAGTCCTCGACCGTGATGGCGAGCGTCACCATGTCTTCGAGTGCAACGCAATCGTAGCCAAGCTCTTCACCTGCAAGTGCGCTCACGCCCCCGACCACGCTGCGCGAACCAAGACGGCGTACCGCTCTTCCATTGCGGATGATCTCGCAATCGCCGCTCACCACATACTGGATCTCCATCGCCGGGACCCCGGTTCGGTAGAGGTATTCACCCTTGGCAAAGAAGCGCTCACGCGTGTTCGACGCGACCACCTGGGCGACTTCGGCAGGCACCTCCGCGAGTGCCGGCATCGTCCGAAGGAACAAAAACCGCTGAAAACGGTCCATTTGTTGGGGTTCTTCAGACAAGACGCTGCACCTCTTTCGCCCCGCCCGACGTCTCGGGGCCGCCAATCTCTGCTGCATGGTGAGCTGCGATGCCGCGGACGACTTCACTCTGGTCCTTCATCATCTGCTCGAGCGCCTCTTCATGGGACATCGGGCGGAGTGTCGCCCCGAGCGCCGCCGCTGCCATACGGGCGCGGCGCGCAATCGGCTCTCCGTCGTCGACGATCACAAGCACCGCTTCACGAAAGGCGCCAGGCAGCGTCGCCTCCAGCACCTCGTGGCTCGCCGCTTGCAGCCTGCTGTTCTCGCTCGTCACGCCTCGCCAAACCAAGGCAAAGTTCTCTTCGGGATGCCTGAGTCCCATCAGTGAGAACGCGCGCTCCAGCGTTGCACGCTCTTTGTCTTGGAGCGCGACCCGCAAGAGCTCGGCGTCGGGTGTTTCAGCACGGTCATTGCTTTCGATCGCCGAGCGCCACTGAAGAAGTCGTACGACGCGCAACAAGCTCGCACGAAGCTGTTCCTGCAAGAGCGCATCGTCGAGAACCGTCGACGGATGGCTTGACTGCAAGCGGCCGAGCGCTCGCAGAATCCTCAAACGCACGCCTCCTTCCTGCTCCCGCTCCAACTGCCGAAGCAGGATGTCGGCGGCTTGCTGTGGATCGAAGAGGATGATCGTATGCGGGATGCGACGGCGTACCTTCCGGGGCGTCGATGGGTTCGAAAGCGCCTCTTCCAGCGCTACCAAGGCTTCGGGCCCAATCGCCAACACGGCCTTGCGCGCCTGCCCGCGGAGATCGGAACTCCCCAGAAGCGGCAACAGATGTGGCAAATACCGCGGGTCCGGGTTTCCCTCCATGGCCCGCAGGGTCTCGAAACGCACCGAGTCGTCATCACTCGCGATGAGCTTGATCAGCGTTTTGTGAAAGACTGCGCCGCCTTCGTGTCGAATCGCGCGGGCGAGAGACGACTGGGTGTGCGGGCTCCCCGAGCTAATCCATTCATCCAACTTCGCAGCCGACACGCCGCTGCCGTTTCCCCGTCCATCGTTCAAACCGAGCAAGCCGACCAGCGCGGTGGCTCGAACGATCGAGGCCTCCACGTCGAGCTTTTCTTCGAGGAGGCGTCGATCGGGATCGGCCGCGGTCAGCGCACGAAGTGCGGCCGCTCGGATGTCCGGATCCTCGTCGGAGAGCATGCGTCGAGCGACCGGGACGAAACGCAAATCCGATGCCTCGGCGAACGCTTCTAGAGCGCGGCTGCGCACTTCGACCGAGGGATGATACAGCAGCAGCACCGGAATCGAGTCTGTTCTTCCGTGGCGATCAAAGATGTCGATGGCCGCCAAAACCTCCGCGTCCTGATCGCTGTTCAAGGCACTGAGCAGAACATCGAGCGAATGCCGATCCAGCTCTTCGAGCTCGAGCCGGGTATCGATTACGCCATGCCGAAGTCGCGCGCGAAACTGATCGACGTACTGACGACGCGTGGACATGATCGCTGCGAGCCAGCCAACGACGAGAAACAGAAGCGACAAGCCGAGCTGCCGGGTCGTCAGGCCAACGCCCACGGCCGCGATGATCAGCAAGGACGCCAGCGCTTGTCCCACGCGATGCCCAAACACCTCGATGAGACCCTTGGCCCGCTCGCGCCGTCTGCTGTCGAGCGGCAGGTAAAGCACTTCGACCGCGCTTCGATAGAGCGTGTGCCGCAGGGTTCCGTCGACCGCCTTGAGCGCCACGGCAAAAGGCAGAATTGGCCCAAGGGCAAGGCCGAGGGCGCCGCCGAAGATCAAGGCCGGTAGCAGCGCGGAGCTGCGGTGGGCGCCGAACGCGCGCAAGAGCCAACCTGCGCCGATGAGCTGCACCAGGAGCGCCACGCTGTTCAGACCCAGGTAGAAACGCGCGAAGAAGGGGCCGAGCCCCTCCGCCGGGATCTGGGCAGCCACCGTACTCTTGAAGACGAAATCGACGATGGTGAGCGCGATCGTCCCCACCATGACGAACCCGAGGACGCGGGTGAGGTAACTGTCCCGAAGAAGCCAGCGGAGCGAAGGCCCTGACTCGGATCGAGGCTGATCTGTCGCGGCAGTGCTCGAAATCCTCCAAAGAAACGGCGTGACCCCGGCCAGAGCCAAGATCGCGGCCGCCGTGAAGACGAGCGCGATGGGTGGAGCCACTCGCAACACGCCTTCCGAAAGTAGGGAACCGAAAGTGGCGCCAGTCACACCGCCTGCCGCGATCGCAGGAAAAATTCGCTTTGCTTGCGTCACGGTCACCGCGTCGTCGAGCAAGAGCCAGAACTCGATCAGCACGACGGTGATGAGCAACCCCGTCCAAACGTAGAATCCAAACGGCGCCCAGTCTCCAAGCGTGTCCAGGAGCGCCCAAAAGCCGAGTGTCACCAGCGCGCCAAACACGAGCGATGCGGACAAGAGTCGTCTTCGATCGCGCACGTGTCGAAGCACCTGCTCGTGAACTTTCAGCTCCAAAATCGCCAGTACCGCAATCGCCAGGTACGCGCGGGGCAGATGGTCAGCCGGCAAGCTCGTCAAGAACAAGGTGTCGCGCGCCGTCTCCATGACGGAATGCGCAGTCATGATCGCCAGCAAGCCGATGAAGCCCACGGCCAGGTTCCTTCGGTCCTCTCGGCGAACGGAAAAGTGCATGTTTCAGCCGCAACTTAGCGTCAAAACGATCACAAGCACATTTCTCGTGTGTCGAAGGCGGCACACAAGGGAGCTAGCCGCGACGCAGCGACTCCAGCGCTTCGATAGAGCGCGGCCAGTCGCCTTTGAGGAGTCTGGATAGCGCTCGATCTGCAAGAAGCTTTCCGCCTGTTTGGCAGGTAGCGCAATAGTTGGTTTCGCGACTGGCGAAGACGATTCGCTGAATCGGATCGCCACATCTCGGGCATGGTTCGCCGTACTTGCCGTGCGCCGCCATCTCGGGCCGAAACGCGGTCACCTTCTCTGGAAAGGCTTCACCATGCTGCTCGATCAAGCGCGCGGACCATTCCGAAAGAACCTCGCGGGTTGCCTCGTGCAAGCGCTCGACTTGCTCCTCGGTCATTCGCGTCGTCCAGATGAGCGGAGAGAGCCGGGCGCGGTGCAGGATCTCATCGGAGTATGCGTTGCCGATCCCGCTCAGTATCCGCGGGTCTGTCAGAGCGCGCTTCACGGTGTGGTTTCGCTCGAGCACGGCAGCCTTGAAACCGGGGTAGTCGACCTGAAGCGGCTCGATTCCGCCGGGGTCTTGTTCGACGAGGCCTCTCTCGCCGCGGCAAAGGTGCAAGGCAGCGCGTTTCTTCTTGCTCGCTTCGGTCAGCAGAAGCGTTCCGTCTTCGAAGTCGAAGGCCGCGAGGCCCAGCCGGCCGGGGATCTTCTCCCCCGGCGGCTTCCAGCGAAACCGGCCGGCGATCATCAGGTGAATCACGACATAGAGCTCGCCTTCGAGGCCGAGCACGATCCGTTTCCCGAGCCGTCCCAAGCTGAGCACCCGCTTGCCCAGCAGCTCGTCGACCGAGGGTTGCACGGTCCTCAGGAGAAACGGGGACGCGATCCGCACGCCGAGGACTGACTGGCCGAGCACACGCGGCCGCAGCGCGTGAAGGTAGAGCTCGATGTCGGGAAGCTCGGGCATCGCTATCGGAGTCGGGGGTCGAGCCGGTCTCGCAACCAGTCGCCGGTGAGATTGAAGCCCAGAACGGTGACCGCGATCGCACCGCCCGAGAAGAGGGCCACGTGTGGAAAGCGGAGCAGCACGCTGGTCCCCTGGTCGAGTAGGGCGCCCCAGGACACGGCTTTGCCGGGACCAAGACCGAGAAACGAAAGCGTCGACTCCGCCAAGATCACCACTCCCAAGCCCGTCGTCGCCTGAATGACGAGCGGTCCGAGCAGGTTCGGAATCACGTGTCGGAGCAGGACCTGCTGAGTTGGCACCCCGAGCGCGCGTGCCGCTTCGACGAACTCGCGCTCTCTCAAGCTCAGCGTTTCGGCCCGAGCCAGGCGCGCGTACAGCACCCAGCCGTTGACCGCGAGTGCGACGATCAAGTGCATCAGGCCCGGCCTCGCGACCAGCGCGAGAACAGCGATGTTCAGCACGATGGCGGGGAAGGCTTGTACCAGGTCTGCGATCCCGGTGATCGTGTGGTCGGTTAGGCGTCCGGCATAGCCTGCCCAGGTGCCAAGCAAGGTGCCGATGATCACCGATACCCCGACGACGACGACTCCCACAATTGCAGCGAGCCGCGCGCCGTGAAGCAGCGCACTCAAGATGTCGATTCCGTTGTCCCCTGTGCCGAGCAGGTGGATCCAGGATGGTGGCTCGTACTCGTGCAGAAGGTCGATCGCGAGCGGGTCGTAGGGTGCGACCGAAGGGCCGATGAGCCCTACGACGAAGAAGCCAACCACGATCGCCAAACCGACCGGCGTCTTTCGAAGGCGCGCGCGGAGCTTGCTCACGAGAGCCTCACCCTTGGGTCGACCAGCCCGTACGCCAGGTCGACGAGTAGATTCACTCCGACGTAGATGACCGCAATGATCAGCACGCAACCCTGAACCACGGGGATGTCGCGCGCGAAGAAGGCATCGAGAAAGAGCGTCCCCAGCCCGGGTCGCTCGAATATCTTCTCCGTGACCACCGTTCCCGATAGCAGCGCGCCGAGCTGGGCCGCACCGATGGTCATGACCGGCAGGAGCGCGTTTCGCAGCGCATGTCTGAGCAACAAGGCGACGGAGGGGACGCCCCGAGCACGAGCCGCGGTGATGTACTGCTGGGCGAGCACCTCGATCATTGCGGCGCGGGTTTGGCGGGTGAGCACAGCGGCCAGCGCGGTTCCAATCGTAATGGCCGGCAGAATCAAAGCCTCGGGGCCGGCCAGGTCGTCTCCTGGCAAGGGCAGCCAACGTAGCTTCACGCCAAAGGCGAGAATCAGTAGCGGTCCCAGCCAGATGTTGGGGATCGCCAAACCGGCGACCGCGACCGTCGAGGCGACCTTGTCCCAGCCCTTGCCAGCCTGCGCCGCAGCGATCGTGCCGAGTGGAATCGCCACGAACCAGGCCACGAGCAAGGCCGCGAGCGCGAGCACGATCGTATACGGCAAGACTTCGCTCATCATCGACCAAACCGAACGATCCGGCCGACGAAACGAGGTCCCCATGCTTCCGTCGGCCATATCGCCGAGGAACGAGAGGTACTGCTCGCCCACAGGTCGATCGAGATCGAGCGCGCGGCGCAGCTCGGCCTTTTCCTCGGGGCCCGCCTGGTCGCCCAGAATCGCTTCGACCGGGTCGCCCGGAATCAGGCGCACCAGCAGGAAGACGATCGTCACCAGCCCGACTATGGTCAGCAGCGCGCGGAGAAGTCGGCCTGCGAGATACCGCAGGAGGCCCGGAGACAGCATCCGGGCCATAGTACGCGCAATCCCGGTCCCCGTCGGTTTCCTGCCGGGCGGGGGGCTACATGCCCGCGTCGAGTTCGAATTGCGCGGCGTCTGGGTCGACACTCTCGCTCAGAGCTACGCAAATCTTGGCTTCGGCCAACGCTCTGTTGAGGTCGATGATCCTTGCAACTCGGTCCTCCGGTGGAAGGTTCGGATCCTCTTGGCCGCTCTGTGTGATGTGGGCTGGGGAAACGCAGGAGTACTCCCTGCGGTCGCAGTCCCCAGTGCTGCCGCAGGTCCTCATACACCAGGTTTCCGCGGTGCGGCTCGGGATGAACCGCCATTCGACGCAGGCGCCTTCGGGGCAGGTGTCAGCGTCGCAGGAAAAGATCGTGCAGTAGCCGCCGGGCTGGGTGAGGTCGCACTGACGCTCCCCGGTGACTGAGCAATCGGTGGAATTCCCGCAGCCGTCTCCGATGTTCATTTTGCAGCCGACCAGAGCCAGCAGGGCGAGCAGAGCAGGCAATAAGATAGTCGCGCGTCGCATTGTCAGCGGCGGAGCATACGGGACCGGCACAGCGATCGCCAATCGCTCTGCGTCCGCGCCAATGAGTGTTAGATTCCCTCCGGATTGAGACGTTTTTTACTGGGGTTGGGGTTCATATGGCTGCTCGGCGCTGCTGCGCTTGCCGAGGATGGGCTCGAGCGCGTCGCGTCCCTAGTCCGTATCGGAGACGAGCGAGGAGCCCTGAAAGAGATCTCGCTTCTACCCGAACGCCGCAGCGACGATGACGATCTGCGCTACCTCGAAGGCCGTCTGCTCTTGGATGTCGGCCGCTCCTGCGAGGCCATGGCGACCCTTGCACGAACCCCGTCGACCTTGCCCGAATCGCTCCGCGCCGATTCGCTGCGCCGATGGGCTACCGCTGCTGCGCAATGTGGCAACTGCGCCGAAGCGCGTCCGCTGCTCCTGAGCGCCGTCTCGACGAGCGTCGCGATCGGCCGGCGAAATCGCGCGATCGCTGCCGATTGCGCCGTACAGCTCGGTGAGCTCGAAACGGCCGCCGAAGAGCTCTCGAGGCTCACACGGTCGAACAATGGCGTCAGCAATCGAGTCGCTCTGCTTGCCGTCTTGTCGGACGTGTACGTCGAGCTCGGGCGCCCTGACGAAGCGCAGGAGGCGGCGCTCGAGGCCTGGAAGGTCGCTGTTCATCCAGGTCAACAAGCTGCCGCTCGTAAGCTGGAAGCGCGCGCATCGCCAGAGCTCGCCGATCGAATCGAGCGTGCCGAAAAGATGGTCGAGGCGCTTCGCTTCGACAAGGCCGTCGAGGAGTTGGAAGCGATCGAGCTCGAAGCTGACTCTCCGCTTGCAGCGCGCTGGCACCACGTCTACGGGATGGCGCTCTATCGTACCCGCAACCGCTACCTGGATGCCGCTCGCGTTCTCCACGGCTCGGCATTGCTCGGCGGACCCCACGAGATCGAAGACGCGTTCCACTCAGCCCGAGCCCTGTCGCGAGCCGATCAGGACGCCCGCGCAATCCGCGCGTATCGGCGTTTCGCTCAGCGCTATCCTCACAACAGGCGCGCGGCCGAGGCTCGATTCCTGGCAGCCTGGCTCGAGATTCGGCTCGGCCGCTCCAATGGTGAGAAGCAGATGGAGAGGCTGGTGCGTGGGAAGTCGCCGCTGCGCGGTCGGTGGCGTCGCTCCGCGCTTTGGGAGCTGGGATTTCGCGCCTTCGAAACGCGTCGATACGCTCGGGCGGCGAGGTTTCTCGGTAAGTACACCCCGCTCGCAACCAGCGCGATGGACAAGGCACGAGGCTTCTATTGGCTTGGTCGCGCCTACCGCCGTGGCCCCAAAGCCGTCCAAGCGTATCGCGAGGCGATCGCGGTCGAGCCCTTGCATTGGTACGCGGTCCTGGCGGCCCAGCGCCTGAGGAAGCTCGCGGTCGAACCCCCCGGCCCTTTCGAAAATGCCATCTCGCCGAGCTCTGTCGAGGTTCCCAACGAAGCGCTTCCGCTGCCCGAGACCTTCGAAGTCTATCGCAGCCTCGGCCTCGACCTCGATGGTATCGTCTGGCTGAACGGGCACGAGAACGAGCTCGTTTCAGAGCACCCCAAGCCGCAACGCATCCCGCTCCTGACCGGGCTCTACCGCGATGCGGGTGCCTATCGAGAAGCACTGCTCGTTGCGCAACGACGCATGGTCTACCTCAGGAGTGATCCGGCCCAGCATCGCTGGTGGTGGGACGCCGCATATCCGATGCCCTGGCGCTCGATCGTCGACGAGCATCGCGGGGAGCTGCCACGCGCGCTGATCTACGCAACCATGCGTCAGGAAAGTGGCTTTCGCCCCGAGGTCGTCAGTCGAGCCGGCGCGGTCGGTCTCATGCAGCTGATGCCGGAGCTAGCAAGCAAGCTGACCGGCAAGGCGGTCACCCGACCGATGCTCCGTGTCCCCGAAACCAACATCGCGCTTGGGCTCCAAGAGATGGCCGCGCTCGCTGCGGACTTCAGCGATGTGTATCCGCTCAGCATCGCGGCCTACAATGCGGGCCAGAGTCGAGTGCGGCGCTGGCTCAAAGAAAGCCGAAAGATGGAGCTCGACCGCTTCGTCGAGCGCATTCCATTCAACGAGACACGCAACTACGTGCGGCGCGTCAGCAGCCACTACGCCCGCTACTCGTACCTGGACGAACCGGAATCGGGCTGGCCCGAGCTGCCTGCCTTCGTTAACCCCTGATTTGCCCCTGCTGCCTGGTTCGATAGACTGTTTTCAACGATTTGGGTTGCCGGTGACTGGGTCGAAGGCCAAGAGATGGTTAGATCTGCTGGCCGGGCGTGAGAACACGGATGAACTTCACTGCTGCAGGGCTCTCTGACGTCGGACTTCAGCGAGAGCACAACGAAGATAGCTACTGCATCTTGTCGGAGCATCGCTTGTTCGTGGTTGCCGATGGCATGGGAGGTCACCGCGCTGGCGACGTCGCGAGCCGCATGGCGACTTCGGAGATGACCGCCTTCTTCGATGCGACCGATGCGAATGGCCAGGGCCTCGATTGGCCGACGAAGGACGAGTCCCGAATGACGCCCGACCAAAGGCGTCTCGTGGCGTCAGTGAAGCTCGCGAACCAGCGAATCTTCCAAGCGTCGATTCGCAACCGATCGGTTCAGGGCATGGGCACCACCGTCGTCGGTATTTTGTACAACCGCGACGAACGCAAAATCAACGTTGCGCACGTCGGTGACAGCAGGGCCTATCGGGTTCGCGATGGCAAGATCACACAGCTCACGCGCGACCATTCCCTGTTGAACGACTACTTGCTCGTCATGCCAAACCTGTCGGACGCGCAAAAAGAGCGCCTCCCCAGCAACGTGATCACACGTGCGCTGGGCATGCAGCAGGCGGTTGCCGTAGACGTGTCCGTCGACGACGTGGAGCCGGGCGATATCTATCTTCTCTGCTCAGATGGCCTCAATGGGATGGTGAGAGACGAACGTATTCGTGAAATCTTGCACGAAGCCGGCCCTGACGTTGAAGCAGCCGCGAAAACCTTGGTTTCTCAAGCCAATCAGAACGGAGGCGAGGACAACACCACAGTCGTCGTCGTCCGCATCACCGACTAATCATGCCTAAGAATCTCGCGATCCGACAGCTTCTCGACTGCTCGGAAAAAGACTTCTGGGACCGAATCTTCGGCAGCGAAGAATTCAATCACTACCTGTACGAGGGCCTAGGCTTCGAATACGAGCTGCAAGAATGGAATCCGGATACCGGATACCGGCGAGCCAAAGTCTGGCCGGCTCAGCAGATGCCGCGAGCGGTCGCAAGAGTTCTCGGAGATCGCTTCAGCTATATCGAAGAGGGTAACTTCGACTCGCTGACCGGTCGCTACGAGTTCGTCGTCATTCCTTCGACGATCGCAGATCGAATTCGGGTGACGGGGACCGTGAGCATCGAAGCGATTTCACCGCAGCAGTGTGAACGGCGCGTGTCCCTCGAAATCGGAGCCGACCTCTTGGGTTTGGGCCGGCTTATCGAAACGTATTTCGCCGCGACGACCCGGGCGCAGTACGCAAAAAATGCCGCCCTCGTGAACGACTATTTGGCAAGCGTTCGCTAACGGCCAGCAGGGCGCCCGCCCTTGCGCGGGTCACTAGCCGCCTGCAGCAGCCGCGCCGGGATTCGTTCGATGTGGATCACCTGTACGTTGGCGACGTTGTGAATCGGCTCGATCTGGTGACCGAGGGTGACGAGCGCGTCCTGTAGTGCCGGGTCCAAGGGCGCAATCTTCTCCACGCGAAGCGTTTCGGGCACGCCCTGGTGGTGAATGCGAGGCGCCGACACGGCCTCTGCAGCGCTCATGCCATGCAGCAAGATGTTCATCGCCACCTGCTGGGTGGCGGTGACGATCCGGCTTCCGCCCGACGCGCCCACACAGAGCACTGGTTCGTCATTTGTGAGCACGATGGTGGGCGACATCGTCGACACGGGTCGCTTCCACGGACCGGGCAGATTCCGGGCGCCTCCAACGAGGCCGAAGGCGTTCGCCTTGCCGATACCAGTGGCGAAGTCGTCCATCTCGTCGTTCATGACGATACCCCCGCCCGTGAAACGCGCTCCAAACGGGAGGTTCACCGTCGTGGTGACCGATGCCACGTTTCCTTCGGCGTCCACGACGCAAAGGTGCGAGGTGCCAGAGTTGTCCGGCGCGGCGACCTCCGCCCCGGTCCACTCGATCGGAAGGTCGTAGTCGGCGCTCGGGTGGGCCTTGCCATCCGCGCTGAGCTTTGCGCGCACGCTGATTCGAGGTTCGCTCATCATTTCGTCGAGCGGCAAGATTACCTGATCGGGGTCGCCAAAATAGCGCTGCCGATCGAGGAATGGCCCCTTCCAGGACTCCGCCATCGCGTGCAGTAGCGGCGCGCCAGAGCCGGGCTTCGGGCCGACGGCCTGCTCGAGAATCGAGAGGCTCTGAATCATCGTGAATCCACCGGCGCTCGGAGGAGGCGCCGTCACCCAGCGGTGTCCAAAGGCATTCGTTTCGAGAGGCTCCCGGGTCCTGACGCGATAGGCGTACAGATCCTGCAAGGTCATGATGCCGCCCTGCTTCTGAACCGAAGCGGCGATTTCTTGGCCGATGACGCCGCCGTAGATGACCGCGGCGCCCTTCTCGGCGAACGCGCGCAGGACACGCGCCAGGGCAGGACGGACCAAGGTGTTACCTGGTCGGAGATCCCAGCTCGCCATGATCGGATCCTTGCGGAGCTGGACGTCGAAGGCGCCTCCCATCGCGCCGAGCGCCTTGCTCACCTCGAAGCCCTGTTCGGCGAGACGGAGCGCCGGTCCGATGACCTCGCGCAACGAGAGATTTCCGAAGCGCCGAACGAGGGTCTCGATTCCGGCCGCCTCTCCAGGAACGCCTGCTGCGAGGCCGCCCAGCTGCGAGGGAGAGCTCGCGGGGCCGTCGGCTCGCTCACCCTCGAGCTCGAACATCGTTCGGCTCGCAGCGCGAGGGGCCCGCTCGCGGAAGTCCAGGAAGGTCAGCGAATGGTCTTTTGCGCGGTAGTACAGAGCGAAGCCGCCACCGCCGAGGCCGCTGCTAGCAGGGTTGACCACGCCCAGAGCGAGCATGGTTGCGGCGGCTGCGTCCGCGGCGTTTCCACCCGCAGCGAGAATTTCGGCCCCCGCCTTCGATGCTTCTGCGTGGTCTGCTGCGACCG
>Ga0316198_10000205_pt1 | contig 28262 bp, 25 predicted proteins | sample OudBieAanoxic_MG_FD_204935 | JGI IMG/M metagenome (GOLD analysis project Ga0316198, IMG submission 204935) | Coastal sediment microbial communities from Oude Bieten Haven, Netherlands - site A anoxic | ecosystem: Environmental > Aquatic > Marine > Coastal > Sediment | place: Netherlands... | reverse complement strand
CCTGCCTTATAGCCCAAAAGATTCTCTGCACTATAGCGCCGAACCTTACCGCGTTCATTCTTGAACCTAATCTTTTCAAAAAGTGTCCCATGATTCCGGTTTTTAACGGATCCGTAAAGTGTATCATTACTATTGAGAACTATGTATCCGGGTTCAAAGGCCTGGGCTCTGATAGTTTGGAAAGTGGAACAAAGAATTAGTGCCAAGAGCGTTAAACCAAACTCTTTACCTCTAAATAGAAATGAAATGGATTCCATAAATGATAGTTTAAAGTCATCTAAAACCAACTACCATACCATAATCAACAAACCTATTTATTTTCGTTAAAATACCTTCTTCACCAGAGAGGATTACTGATTTCAGGTTTTTTAATTGTTTTTATAATTATATAACTATAAAGCAGATTGAAAAGTGTTTTGGTCGTTTAAGAAATTCCGTGAGTAATCATATTTTTATTGATTTGACGAACAAGCCCTCTTAAAAAGTTTCCAGGACCAATCTCTGTAAATTCGGTTGCTCCATCTTCTATCATATGCAGAATTGTATGCCTCCACATAACCGGATGTGTCAATTGATCAATTAAATTTTTCTTGATCAAAGCCACATCTTCTGTTGGTCGTCCGGCAATATTCTGATATATCGGACAAATGGGCTTTTTAAATTTTGTATCTTCTATTGTCAGGCTGAATTCTTCAATTATCGGTTCCATAAAAGGGGAATGAAATGCCCCACTTACCGGTAAATTTACCACTGCCTTAGCACCTGGCCTCAATTTGTCACAAGCTTCTTTCAGGGCTTTCTTCTCACCTGAAATAACCACCTGATGTAAAGCATTATAATTGGCAGGGACCACTACGCCGTCTACGTGGTCACAGATATCCTTTACAATTACATCATATAAACCAACCACAACGGCCATCCCGGTATTTTCAACTTCACAAACTTTTTGCATGGCTGACGCACGCTTGGAAATTAGTCCCAGGGCCGATTCAAAATCTAAAGATCCAATAGCGGCCAAAGCTGATATCTCACCCAAAGAATGACCGGCAACCATATCGGGATTAAAATCATTACCTAGGGTTTTTGCCAGAATATATGAATGTAAAAAAATTGCCGGTTGAGCAAACTTTGTTTCTTTCAAATCTTTCGCAGATCCTTCAAACATTACATCAGTAATTGAGAAACCTAAAATATCATTACCTCTTTCAAAATATTCCTGAGCCAATTTAGATTTTTTAAATAATTCTTTTCCCATACCCGGAAATTGAGTGCCTTGACCAGGGAATAAGTACGCATGCATAAATACAACAGATTGTTTAGAATTTTAATAAATAAATTTTTACCAATAATAGAACAAATAATAAAAAACACACCTTGATCATAACCAGAATCTTAATATTCCTGTCAAGAGCAAAATATGAATATTATAAGACATTCCATTTACCAATATTTTATAAATATATACTTTAGTATAGAATTAAATTCTAATTCTCTTAGATTTTCATAAAGTCAGGACAACATTTTACGTTTATAGCAGTGCCATTACTTAATAAGTGTACTACCCGCCCTACTCCATTTTAATAAATAGAATCTCGAGAATCGCCAACGGTTTCATTATCGTTATAGAAGAATTTTTTATAAGACGTCATATATTTAAAGGATCTATCGGCCTCTTTAATTTAGATTTCCCGAAACCTTGTAAGCAGCATAATATCTATGAAAGTCATTGGCCGGGCAACTTCCCATTGTAACAAGCTGTATAAATTTGGAGTTAGTTAGTTGGATTCGGGCAAATTTTGTTATATTTAAATGAATCAGGTACTTAGAACCCGTTTAATTTGATTTTTTAATTAATAAAACAATTGATATTATGAGCAGCTTAAAAAAACTTAAATTCTTTACTCTGGTAATGTTATTATTTGGCTTCGTTGCAGCCGGTACGTTAAGCTCTTGCAGGGACCAAAAGAAGAAAGAAAACACCGAAGAGCAGGCTGAACATCCTGAAGGTGAAGAGCATCCTACAGAAGAAGGGGCTGCCAAAGATGAACATCCGGCTGCTAAAGAGGGCGAAGAACATCCTGCGAAAGAAGAGGGTGATCATCCTAAAGGCGAAGAACATCCTAAGGATTCCGTATCAGGGTAGGCTTAACTAATTTTCTGAGATTTCTTGCTCAGCTTTCCGGCGAAATGAAAAAAATGTCTCCGGAAATGCTGGGGTTTTGCCTATTTCCATTACAGGATATGCAAGAAAGTTGATGGGTCCAAAATATGGTCCGGGTTCTACAAGTAGATCCCGTCCTCTACTGAATTCGATACGATTTGCCGGATGCCGACCAAAGTAATAAGTAGCGAGAGCCGTGTATTTATTGGCTTCACTGATATCTACTGGCCACCATTTTCCCTCAGCATAAAATTCTGCCCAGCAGTGATAGCCGTCAATACCACCTTCATCCCGATCAGATGGGATTGAGGCCCCTACAGCAAACCGGGATGGTATTCCTGCAGATCTGGCCAGGGAAATGAAGAGCGAATGAAACTCGGTGCAATTACCGGTTAGCGCATCGCAAGCGTAAACTGCATCACCCGTACCATATTTGCCTGCCTTTATGTAACGCATATTGTCTATCACATAATCATACAAAGCCCTGGCCTGCATGATTGCACCTTCGCTGTTTTTTAGTCCAATAATGGAATCTGCCAAAACCTGAAACCGGTCGCCTACGGGCATCAGTAAACTGGGATTCAGATATTTTGTAAGCGACGTATCATCCTCATAGGGTTTTTTCTCTTGCCTCTTCACATCGTAAACAATTGCTATTTTTTTTCCACTATGTTCTGGAAATAATTCGAAATAGAATACGGTATTCCCATAATTCTTTTCCTGGAGTATTTGATGTTTCACAGGAGCTTCAATACTAGTTAATTCAACCGTCTGAAAGTGATCAGTCTGTGGAACAGGAATCCACATTTTTGCAGGATCCGTAATATCCGGTAAGGTAATCTCATAATGAAATTCAAAGCTGTCTTCTCCTTCGATGACCCCTAACAAATCATTTGATGCGTTTTGGACAGGCATTCTGTACCAGGTCTTATCCTTGCGTTGTTTCCAGGTGTAAAAGGGCTTACCGTTAAGCTTGTGCAGGGTAGTTTCGGTAACGTTCATGTTACCGGGATCTCCATCTAAGAAGAAATCCACATCGTATACATCGCCACTAACATCTGCTAAATCAACACAAGCAAAATGGCGTTGAGGGCCTAAATTTGAAAGGTATTCCGTATGTACACGAACCAATTTCAGGCGCAGCTCTTTCTCATCGGAACTCATGACAAAATACCCATCCCCTTCTTCAACCTTTTTTGCGATGTTGGCTTTAATGCCCTCCTCTATATCTGCGGTAACCACCTTGGAAAGCTTCCTGACTGCAGGCGTTTTTTCTTCTTTTTTCTTTTTCGTACTTGTGTTGCAGGCCATTACCAAAGCAAGAATGAAAAGATAAATGATCCGTGAGTATTTCATTTTGTATTTAAATTTAGATTGTATGAATTTACAATAATTCTAGTGTTCTCCCAATAACTCTATTTATCTCCGGGAATCTATTCTGTATTGGATGCCTGACAGTTCAGGATTTCGCTGGCTGAAAATGTGAGGTCTTCATTTTCATAGCAAAAAGCGTAGTAACATTTGCATATATTTACAATGACAAATGTTCAAATAAGCCGAGGTATTTGTATGAATTATAATAAAACTGAATTTCCTGAGAGATTATTTGCATGCTGGCACCCTGTTGGGTATAGTCATGAAATAAAGGCAGAGGAGCCTTTTGGCACTATTCTTTTGGATGAAACTATAGTTATTTGGCGCACTACAGATGGTCGTGTTCATGCAATGCGTGATTTATGTATTCACAGAGGAACGGCATTATCTTTAGGTTGGATAGAAAAGGATTGCCTTGTATGCCCCTATCATGCATGGCAATATGATAAGAAAGGCAATTGTGTATTTATTCCACAAGCACCCGATGTTGAAATACCCCGCAAAGCAAAAACTCCAACCTACTATTGCCAGGAAAAATTTGGTTTGGTATGGGTTGCTTTGAAAAACCCTGAATTTGATTTTCCTAACATACCAGAGTATGAAAATACAGATTGGAAATGGGTAAATACAGGTCCTTTCAATTGGAATAGCGATAGCTCCAGACAGGTTGAAAATTTTACAGATTTCGGGCATTTTCCCTGGGTACACCCTGGGCTGTTAGGTGACCCCGAACGCCCTGAAGTTCCTTATTGTAAAGTGACGATTAAAGATTCTGTTTTACACTATTCAGTCCTTAGGCCGGAAGCAACCAATAGCGATGATTTTCCAATTTTTGCCAATGAAGAGGTTGTAAAACCCGAAAGACGGAGTGTTTATGAACTACATCTTCCATATACCATTGTACTACGTTTGGGTTGGGGAGGCAATAAAGGGATGTTGTATTTATTTATATCTCAACCAATTTCACATAATAAATGCAGAGGTTTTTGTATTGTTGGCCGTAACTATAATCACAATGATCCTGATACTGTTTTACAAGATTTTGAACAGGTCATTTTTGACCAGGATAAACGTGTTGTAGAATCGCAGCGACCACAGCAGGTACCTTTCGATTTTAGCGAGGAACTTCATTTAAAATTTGATGCTGTTGCTATGAACTACCGAAGAGCAATGAAAAAACAAAAATTGGATTATTAAAAAAACTATGGAATTAATTTCATAATTAAAATCTAATACCTACGTCGATTTCTATTCCTGTTCTTGTGGTTATTTTGACCACCGCTGCTGTTTGAATTTCGATTTCTGTTACGATTTGAGTTGTGCGACCGCTGTTGTTTTTTTTCCTTTTTGATCACCACCTCGTCTTCACTATCCACAAATTGGTGTGGTGGCATACGAGGGACTTCCTGTTGGATTAATTTTTCAATATCGCGTAGGTAAGGTTGTTCTTCTGTATCACAAAAAGATAATGCAATACCGGTGGCACTGGCGCGACCTGTACGCCCAATCCGGTGTACATAGGTTTCCGAAATATTGGGAAGGTCATAGTTGATTACTAAGGATAGTTCCTCTACGTCTATACCCCTTGCTGCAATATCTGTAGCGATCAATACTTTTAGTTTGCCATCTTTGAAGTCACCTAAAGCCTTTTGTCTGGCATTTTGAGATTTATTGCCGTGAATGGCCGCCGACATAATATCGGCCTGCCTTAATTTTTTACCTATTTTATCGGCACCGTGTTTTGTTCTGGAAAATACTAAAACAGAATCATTAGGTCTCTCTTTTAAAAGAAGTATTAATAATTTGGGCTTGTCACCCTTACTTACGAAATAGACCCCCTGTTCCACTTTCTCGGCGGTAGCCTGTTCCGGTTTGATAGTCACTCGCTCAAAATCACCCAGCATTTTTCTGGAAAGTGCTACAATATCTTTAGGCATGGTTGCAGAAAAGAAAAGTGATTGTCGTTTGGGGGGTAGTTTGGAAATGATCTTCTTAATGTCGTGAATAAAGCCCATATCCAACATATGGTCGGCTTCATCCAGGACCACAAATTCTAAGTCCCGAAAGGAAATATAACCCTGGTTCATCAAATCGAGTAACCTTCCCGGGGTAGCCACCAGGATATCAACGCCACTTCTCAGCTTGTTAACCTGACTATTTTGTTTGACGCCCCCAAAGATGACAGTATTTCGCAAACCAGTGAACTTTCCATAAGCTGTGAAACTTTCGCCTATTTGTATAGCCAATTCACGTGTTGGAGTTACAACCAGGGCCTTAAGTCTTCGTTTTCCCTGTTGTCCGTTTTGCGAATTATACAAATGGTGAAGTATTGGAACTCCGAATGCTGCCGTTTTGCCTGTCCCCGTTTGTGCTACCCCCAAAAGGTCTTTGCCTTTGAGGAGAATGGGAATTGCTTGTTCTTGAATTGGGGTTGGATTTTCGTAGCCTTCTACCTGAAGTGCTTTAAGTATTGGGTCGGCCAGGCCGAGTTCTTTGAATGTCATTACTTTAAATAAGGCGCAAAGGTACGCTTATTTAGACTGAGAAGGGCGAAGTAAGATGTCTGAGCGAGAAATACTTCACAACCCGGCAACAGCAGCCTCAGCACATCGTTCACCATCCATCGCCGCTGATACAATGCCGCCTGCATAACCACCACCTTCACCACATGGGAACAAACCTTTAATTTCGGGATGCTCTAATTGTTCGTTCCTGGGAATGTTTACCGGAGACGAAGTCCGCGATTCTACTCCCACAATATTGGCCTCTGAGGTGTAGTAGCCTTTCATTTTCTTGCCGAATTCTGCAAATCCGGTTCTTAAACGGCTTCCTATCGACCTGGGAAGTAACGAATGCAAGGGTGCCGATTTGAGTCCAGGTTGGTACGATGTTGGGTTTAAATCTGAAGAGAGTATACCCCCTACAAAATCTGTTAACCGCTGGGCAGGAGCGGTTTGGCTTCTTCCACCAGAAGTAAAGGCCAATCGTTCTAAATCTTTTTGGTATTCCAAACCTTTTAAGACGCCGAACTTTTCGTATTTCGGAATATCTTCTTCCACGTTTATTTCAACAACAATGCCTGAATTTGCGAAAAGGTTATTTCGTTTGGAAGGCGACATACCGTTAACAACTACTTCCCCAGGCGATGTAGCTGCGGGAACTATAAACCCACCAGGGCACATACAAAACGAATACACACCTCGATTCTTCACTTGTTGAACCAAGCTATAGGAAGCGGCCGGAAGTAGTTCATCGCGCTCTCCTTTGCAATGGTATTGAATAGAATCTATAATTTGCTGTGGATGTTCTACGCGAACCCCCATAGCAAAAGACTTTGCTTTTAGGGCGATGTTCTTTTTTTGAAGAAGGTAAAAAATGTCACGGGCAGAATGGCCTGTCGCTAATATGACCCGGGATACTTGCAATTCATTTCCATTCTGTAAAACAATTGTTTTTAACTCATTATGCTCTATTATCAAATCAATCACTTTAGTATTGAAATGTACTTCGCCACCATGTCTGAGTATTGTTTCCCGAATGTTTTGAACAATTTTAGGTAGTTTATTCGTGCCAATATGTGGGTGTGCATCAATAAGTATATGTTCTGTTGCACCATGGTGTACAAGGCTTTCAAAAATACGTCTGACATCACCTCGTTTTAGACTCCGTGTATATAATTTCCCGTCGGAATAGGTGCCTGCACCACCTTCCCCAAAACAGTAATTGCTATTCTCGTTTACAATATGATCCTGGTTTATGGCTTTTATATCTCTGCGACGATCTTGCACATTTTTACCCCGCTCAAGAACAATAGGCCTGAAGCCAAGCTCTAAACAACGCAATGCGGCCCACATTCCAGCAGGACCAAAACCGATAATATGAATGGGTTTGGCTTTTGAAACATCTTTGTAAGCAAAAGAGTAGGTAGAACTCTCAGGAGCTTTTTCCTTTATGTAAGCGGTGAGCTTGTAATTGAAATAGATAGTTTTTTTTCTCGCGTCGATAGACTTCCGAAGTACTTTTATTGTAAAATCATTTTCAGAAATACCAAGGTTTTGCGCAGCTTTACGCATAAGAATGCCTTCTTGGCCCTCTTCCTTTAAACCTACCCTTACCTGGATGTTTCTGATCATAAGGTAAAATTACTCGAAATAAAGTAGTGTGTCCGATATAATAATAACCAGTGCCTTTTCAACTAAATACCAATCTTAAGTAATAGTTATTTCTTTCTTTTACTTTTATTATAATTCTTATCACCTCTGGTTTGTGGTTTTTTATATTTGGCTTTTATTATGCGTTTGTAAGCCCCTCTTTCATTTGTTTTCCTGTTTTTTTCCGCCTTTTCGTGAAAACTTGCCCCACGTTCATGCTCTTTACTTTGTTTATGGGGATTATATGGTTCACTAACCTGAGGTTGCTCTTCCGGGGTTAGCCTTGTAGCTGTTTCTACGTCTGCAGGAAATGGAATTTGTTTAATTTCCATATTCATAAGTGCTTCAATAGTATTTTTATAGGCAATTTCTTTCTTCGAATAGAACAATAGGGATTCTCCTTTCTTCTCTGCCCGGCCTGTACGACCAATTCGATGCATGTAATTTTCAGGAAAACGCGGGGTATCAAAGTTTATAACATGAGTTATTTCGCTTAAATCAAGACCGCGTGCCATTACATCGGTAGTAACCAAAATCCTATTTAGCCCTTCATCAAACTGTTTAATAGACCGCATTCGGTAGTTTTGCGTTTTATTAGAGTGAATTACACAAACTTCCTCATTATACAACTCTTGTAATTCTTCAAACAAACGATCGGCACTTCTTTTATTTGAAACAAAAACGAGTACTTTTTTAAAAGTGGCTGCATCTTTTAACAACTGTACGAGCAAATTTGCTTTAGTATAAAAATTGGGCACCGCATAGCTGCTTTGAGTAATATTTTCTAATGGTGTACCACTTAAGGCAACTGAAATCTTTACTGTCGAAATAAAAAATTTAGCTATTATATCTTCTATTTCCTCAGTCATTGTGGCCGAAAACATAATATTTTGACGCTTTGTTGGTAATAAATCGAAAATATTGGTAAGCTGAAACCTAAACCCTAAATCGAGCATGACATCAACTTCATCAATGACTAATTTTTTAATCGATTTTAATTGCAATGCACGACTTAAAATCAAGTCATATAAACGACCGGGGGTACCTACAACTATATCCTGACCTTCCCCTAACAATATTTTTTGAGTGTTTATATTGGTGCCGCCATAAACCCCCACTACCCTATTATCGAGATATTTACTAAATTTTTTTATCTCCTCAACAACCTGTACAACCAATTCGCGTGTAGGCACTAAAATTAAAACTCTTGGATGCTTTTCTGTTGAAAATGGAAGCATTTGTAATATGGGTAGCATATAGGCAAATGTTTTTCCCGTTCCCGTTTGAGCAATACCCACAACATCTTTTCCTGATGAAATTACAGGAAAGGCTTGGGATTGAATGGGTGTTGGAATCGTATATTCTAAATCGGTTATAGCCGAACGCAGTTGGTTAGAGATTTTAAATTCGTCAAACGATTGCATCTTCATCAAATTTTAAGCAAAAGTAATGTATTACAGTTACTGGCAGGCAATTATTCAACTCTGGTTGCTTTATTACCGGAAATCATGCAGCCCGTTCATGGGTCTCATGCCTCTCCTCCCTCCTACGCAAAAATTACCTCTTCAAACGATACTAATCTGGGTTTAATTCATCAACATGCAGCATGTAGGTGGCTATGGTTTTCAGTTCTTCATCAGATATTCCTTTTAAAAAACCGTCAATATTAGCCTGCATGATAGCAACCTGGCTGGAGGTGGTGTCTACAATGGGTTTGGCATTACCCTTTAAAAATGCCACTATATCTCCATTTTTTTCTTTATAGATCTTCATAATTTCTTTGACCGAAGGCCCTATTTTTTCCTTGCTTACATCATGACAGGTAATACATGTTTTTTCTGAAAACAACCTGTTGCCAAGAAAAATTTGGGAGTCTCTGCTCAATTCCGCACGCTGGGGCATTACATTATTTTTAACCTTTGTTGATTTCTTGTCCATATTGCAGCTAAACAACATAAGAAATCCCATAAAGAATGAAAATAAACGCATGGGTTTTGTGATATTCCTAAAGATAGTGAAAAGGGACATTTATATTCCATTATTCCAGACATTAGGTTTCATTTAAAATAATAGAAGGCGGCATTGTTTCAGATAGTCAACACTGCCGAACTGCTATCCTTCAGAAATTTTATTTTGCAGAATTATCGGCCACTCCTCCCACCTTGGACTTGTATTATTATGTTTTTAAAGATCTTTTTACTTAAAAAAGTAGATTTTACTAAAAAGGTCAGCTACTAAAAAGAATAGGTTTAAAAATCAATCACAATTCCTATACTGGGAATTATTTGGCCACTTTCGTTTTCGATAACTACCAGACTCTCTGGTTGAATGATATTCCCGGATGTGTCCCTGTTAAGTCCATATTCAGGTGGACTTGGAATGTTTTGGCCCAATAGATTTTGTACTTCGATAAATAGATCAAAGGCAAATTTCTTAAAATTCCATTTTTTATCAATACGAACATCCAATTGACTAAATATGGGTAGTTTCTCCTCCCCCAAACGGGAATAATCCAGTATAACAACCGGATAATTTTCTAAAGTGGCGTCCAAATCTGCGGGCACAAAAGGAGTTTCCCCCGCAAAACGATAACGGGCACTTAATTCCCAATTCCTGGCAAACTTATAACCGCCGGTAAAGGATATCAGATGCCTGCTATCCCATACGGAGGGTCTGTATACATCCCGGTCAAAGCCGGTAAATTCACTGAAGAAATAGGTATAGGCAAAGATCCCGTAGAAATTCTTTGATAATTTTTGTTGGAATTGGAGTTCCAACCCATAGCTCCTTCCCTTTCCGACGGTTTCAATGGGTTCACTACCCAATATTTCAAAACCACCTCCTTTATTCGCCAAAGAAACACTATCACGAACGGAAACCGGATAATCATCATAGGCTTTATAGAAGCCTTCAACAGAAATACTTGAGGAAGGAGAAAAATAATGCTGTACCCCCAACACAAAATGATCGGTTCTGGTATAATCTACATCCCGGTTAACCAATTCGTTCTCATTGTTTCTAAACCCAAGAATGGTATATGGAGGAATTTTGAAATATCGACCTACCGAGGCGTTTAAACGCCAGTCTGTTACAAACTCATAAGAGGCTGAAAAACGTGGCGAAAAGGTACTCAAAAGACTTTCATTTTGGGTAAAGCCATCATCATCCATTCGGAATCCAAAAGAAAGGTCCAGTTTATTATCAAAAAATGAACGGGTCAAATTCGCAAAAAGCCCATATTTCATAAAGTCTATTTCCGTATTAAACAAAGCACTATTGGTAAGATCCAGGGTGTTGTTTTTATAATCGGCATATTGAACATTAAAACCCGTGCTTAGTTTCCAGTCTGAAAAAAATTGGGTGTATTCATAGCGAAGCTTGGTTTCAGATTCAGTCGCATCATTATTAAAAATCACCCCTGTTTCGTTTATGGGATCATCGTATCTTGTAAAGTCATTTGCCAGCCTGTTATTACTTAAAGTGGTGAGCATATATCCATTACCATTTTTAAAGCGTTTACGCCAACTCAGGCCAATGGTATTTGAACGTTGTTTGATAAAAGGTGCCTGTTCCAGTTGGGCTTCGGACTCCGGATCAAACTCGTCCGGAGGTGCCGCAGAAAAATCATCAATTGACCCTAACCCTAATAGGCTAAGGTTATTAAAATCATCTATTTGATGATCTACTTTAAATTGATAATCCCAGTAATCCGGTCGGAAGGGCAAGCCAATCGTTTCAAATAAAAACTTTAAATAGCTTCGTCGTACGGATGCCAGGAAGGTAGTTCGCGATGTTTCTTTCCCTTTTTTGAACAGGGGTCCTTCTAAGGTTAGTGCAGCCTCACTAGCACTTACCCTGAAGTTGCCTGCAAAGTTCCGGTTATTCCCATTGCGTTGTTCAAATTGTAATACACCCGATAAAGGGTTGTCATAACGGGCATTAAAGGCAGATGTAGATAAGGTAACATTATCTATAAATGATACATTAATTAAGCCTACCGGGCCACCTGCACTCCCCTGGGTACTAAAATGGTTAATATTTGGAATCTCCATTCCGTCTAAATAATATACAGATTCATTTGGTGCCCCACCCCTTATGATAAGGTCGTTACGAAATCCGCCAATAGATGGAGAGACCCCGGGTAAGGTCTGCGCTACTTGTACCACATCATTATTACTCCCGGGGTAGGTAGCGATTTCCACTGCAGAAAGCGTTTGTGTAGATAAGGGGGTTTCCTTTGGCCTGCTAATTATGTTGGCATTAGACACTACTACTTCCTTTAGTTGTTCCGTTTCTACTTCTAATATAAAATTATAGGCAGGGGTTCCCTTTGAACGAACAATAATATTGTATTTTGTTTGGGATTTATATCCCAGATAAGTAACAATAAGATTATAGGACCCCGGCGGCACCTCTTTTATTTCGTAAGTGCCATCAAAATCGGTCTGAGCTCCCAGCTGGGTGCCCTCTAAGAAAACAGAAGCCCCAAACAATGGAGCCTCGAGTTCATCCAACACTTTACCATAAACGGTTGACATTACCTGTGAATAAAGACTCCCCGAAAAGAGTAAGATAATGGCAATTAAAATTACCTTTCCTAGTCTTTGCATAATAATGTTTAAGTTATAATCATAAAATAGTAAACAAAATAACCACTAAATAATCGTACTGCCTTATAAAAATCTGTTAAAACCTTGTGGTCAGAATAAGATTGATGGCGTAACCATGTCATAGACAGAATTTTTAAGCAGAGATCATGCTAACATCCATATGGCTGTATTTGACTCAAAAATATTGGCTATATTACCAGTCTTTTGTGAACCATCACAAGTAACCAACCGTAGCGCATGGCAGAAAAGAAGAAGTTTGGCACTTTTGCGGGAGTATTTACCCCTTCCATACTTACCATTTTAGGGGTTATTATGTACATGCGTTTGGGCTGGGTAGTTGGTAATGCTGGTCTGTTAGGTGCCATTGTAATTATCATAATAGCCCATGTAATTGCAGTCACCACGGGTTTAAGCGTATCTTCAGTAGCAACTGATAAAAAGATTGGAGCCGGGGGCATCTATTATGTGCTATCTCGGAGTATGGGAATTCCTATTGGAGGCTCAATCGGAATAGCCTTATATGTAGGTACCGCTTTTTCTATTGCACTCTATTTACTGGGTTTTTCAGAAAGTTTTAATGCGTATTTTGGATTTGGCATGACGGTCAATGATTTCAGATTAACAGGAACCATAGCATTGTTAGCATTAACCGTACTTGCATTAATAAGTACCTCTTTGGCTCTAAAAGCACAATATTTTATCCTGGTCGCCATTGTTATTTCGCTGGTTGCTATCTTTTTAGGGTCATCAGAATTTGCACCTGAATCAGTACCCCTCTTTTCAACCGAAGGCGCTGTTCCTCTTGAGGTAGTCTTTGCAATATTTTTTCCGGCGGTTACAGGTTTTACCGCTGGCATAGCTATGAGCGGGGATTTAAAGGACCCCAAAAGATCAATACCCTTAGGTACGTTATCGGCTATTGCTGTTGGACTTTTAGTTTATCTTGGGCTTGCTTTTTTTATGGCATTTACCATCAATTCCGATGTCTTGAAAACAGATTATAACATTTTAATGAGGATTGCCATATTTGCACCAGCCGTTGTTGCAGGAATTTGGGGAGCAACCTTGTCTTCGGCCTTAGGTGGCATTCTTGGAGGTCCAAGGATTTTGCAGGCCATGTCTATTGATAAGGTGACCCCTAAAATATTTGGAAAAGGAAAAGGAGTTAACAATGAACCGGTGAATGCCTTATTAATGGTATTTATTATTGCCGAGGCCGGTATTCTTATAGGGGAATTGGACGTAATTGCGCGGGTGGTCTCCATGTTCTATCTGACTGCTTACGGTTTCATCAATATTTCCTATTTCCTGGAAAGCTGGGCGAACCCTGATTTTCAGCCAAGTTTTAAAATTAAGCGCTGGATCGGCCTGCTTGGTTTTATTGCGTGTTTTGGGGTTATGTTCAAGTTAGATATGATTGCCATGTTTGTGGCTTTGGCGGTAATTGGTGGTCTCTATTTTGGCCTGCAACGAAAGGAAGTAAAGCTGCAATCAAATGACGTATGGCGAAGCGTTTGGGAAAATGTGGTAAACAAAGGATTAAAAAAGATAGATGCCCAGGTGGATGAAAATTCCAATTGGAACCCAAATATTATTCTCTTCAGTGGAAAAAGTGATCATCAATCCTATTTATTGGAGTTATGTAAAACAGTTTCAGGGCGTACCGGCATCGTAACTAACTTTAAGCTCATAGTTGCTTCCAAAGATGATACGCCTTTAAAAAAAACAGAGCAAATTGTGCGAAATGAGTCTTATACGGAACTTGGTATTTTTGGAAGGCAAGTAAAAGTAGATAACATCTATAACGGTATTACGAATATTGCCACAGTTTTTGGGTTTTCGGGGGTTGAACCAAATACCATAATGATGGGATGGCCCAAAGGTTTGGAAAATTCTGGTGAATATGCCAAAATGACCGAGACCTTGTTGTATCTGGATTATAACTTATTGTATTTGGATTTTGATAGAAAAACCAAATTTGGTAATTATGGAACCGTAGATCTTTGGTGGAGGGAAACAGATAGCAAGAATGCCGAGATGATGCTTAATATCGCACGATTTATAATTGCCTCCCCTAAATGGAACAATACCAATATCAGAGTGTTGTTTGTTAATAACAACAATGTGGATAGTACTATAATACATTCGAAAATTACCAAACTTGTTGAAGATTTAAGGGTGAATGTTGAAATTATAATCATTAACAATGCCGTAGAACAAAAGCCATTCTATAACATCATTGAAGAACAATCTGCCTCTACTGATCTGACTTTGGTAGGTATTCCGAATTATAAAATTGAAAAACAGGCCGAATTTGTTATAAGAACCAATCAATTGTTCGAAACCATAGGTACTACCCTATTGGTAAAAGCTGCTAATAATTTTAATGAACTTGAATTAGATCTCGGCGAGGCGAATACTGAAGTAATTTAAAAACTGAGTTTAACTTTAATCTCTTTTCTAATTAGAGAAGAAATTATTTAGACGGAATTTAGCCCATATTTGGAGAATAAAAAAAGCCCATCAAATTTTTGATGGGCTTTTGTGTTAAAGTATAAGCGTATATGTTAAACAACTTTTACGTTTACTGCATTTAATCCTTTTTTTCCTTCCTGTAGATCAAAAGTAACTTCATCGCCTTCGCGAATTTCGTCTATTAATCCGGAGATGTGTACAAAATGATCCTTTTCTACACCTTCTTCAGTGATAAATCCAAAACCTTTGGCGTCATTGAAGAATTTTACTGTTCCTTTACTCATTGTAATTTAATTTAATTGTATTTATATTACTTTTTATCTTGCAAAGATGGTACCATTAATTTAAAATCCAACAGTTTCGTGGATAAAATTATAGTTTTAACCATTATTTCTCTGTTAAAACCGCTTATTTCTACTTTATTTAGTGTTTTTTTACTGGTTTAGTGATTCCAGACGCTTTTTTTTAATAGTCATATTTCAAAAGATCATTTCCCAGGTTTGTTATATAAAGAGTGTTACCGTCATTAGAAAAGAATATTCCTGTAAGTAAACCGGGCAGCGGAAAAAATAGATCTGCTGAAAGTAATTCTAGCCTCTCCATTCCCAAATGACTTCTTCGATTATATTCGTTTGTAATCTTTAAATTTTCATTAGAGGAACCATCAAAGATTACATGCTGAGAATGATTCTTAAAATCTACAGCAACTACTTGATTATAAAGAGGAGAAGCAACGATTAAACGACCTTCCTGATCAATTAGTATATTATCGGGAGATCCTACATTGGCAGCCACTCCAGTATATTTGGCCAAACCACTATTAATATCTACTTCAAATCCATGTACTCTATCCATCATGGTTTCTGAAACAAAAAGGTGCTTTTCATCCTTATCCATGGTGATACCATTTGCAAAATACAGACTGTCGGCAATTTTAACAGGTGCGCTTTTTAAGTCTGCCATTCTGAAAACAGCTCCATGGGGTACAGGTATATTTACATCACGAAACATTTCTTCCACATTAGTGCTCTCTGTAGATTGGGAGAACCACAAGGCTCCCGTTTTATCTCTGTAGATTGTATTAACACCATAAGGATGATCATAGATCATTTCCACTTTTTCTGTGGCCACATTTACCCGATAAATCTTTCCGTCTGCCACATCTGACATTAATATATGTTTTCCATCGTGTTCCAATACAACACCATTGGGTGCTGCTACTTGTTCCGGCGGCAGATGTACAAAACCCGCGGCTTCGAAATCACCAAATGGCCGATTGGAACCATCTTTTTCTATTAACCGGAGACCTTTTGCCTGATCCACAACTACAATACGTCCATCCTCCAAATAAACACCGTCTTCAGCCCGAAGTAAACTTCCATCTCCCGGAAACAAGTTCTCATTTTGAAAAGTGAAATATGGTAGGGGTTTTATGGATTCTTGTGTATGGCTAATCTCATCTTTTGTCTTAGGCGTATTACAACAAATAAGAGTAAAAGCAAAAAGGAATAAAACGAAAATGGATAGTTTCATACTTAATAGGTTAGATATTGATAAAGATAATAAGAATTTAGAATAGCTGACCTTCAATGTTAAGTGCTAGCTCAGGAATCGTTTATATCCTTACAATTTATTGTGACTAACATCAAGCATTATGTCTAAGCTGTATTATTGAAGGCAGTTTAATTCCATTTCAATTGCTTACGTTCTTCCCAGTACGTAATTGGATCTATCTTGAATGCAGCCAGTTCCTGTATCTCTTTTTCCGTAAGACGGAAAGTATTAAGTCTTAAATTTTCCTTTAACTGAACAGAATTACTAGCGCCACTCAATAGGATGCTTGAAGGAAGCTTCTGCCCACAAAAGCGCAATGCAATGGCGTCTACACCCACCATATATTTGTTAGCCAAACCTTCGAGTTCATGATATAGGTCCTTATAATGCCTATAGGCTTTATTTCTAAAAAGCCTCCCATTTGCCAAGGCTTCTTTAATAATTATTTTTTTCTCTTGCTGTACGACTTCCCTGGAAATTTCGCCCAAACTTTGATCCAGCATATTGTAAGTAACCTGAAACGAATCGAATAAGGGTACGCCTCCTATGGTGACATCCAGTGCCTTTTTAATAACCTCCAACTGATTTGCTCCTGTTGTTGTTATACCAATTTCCAACTTATATTCTTCTTTTAAAAGTGCTAACTGATCTAGCACCGCCTCATTATCTAATATTCCTGTTTCCAGTGTAGCTGAATGTATTTGATAGACTCTCAAATGGGGGATAAATGCTTTTGAAACTTGCCATTGTTCCTTTAATTTCTCTAAGCTGTGTTCTTTTATTTCATGAACTGCAGCATTTGCATTAAAATTAGCTACATAGGTATATCCCCATTTTGTAGCAATTTGTATGCTAGGATCATTTTTAGTTCGTAACCATTCTAATACCAACTGTTCTGCTAAACCATAACCCGGAGCCGTATCAAAATAGCGAATACCAAGTTTGTAGGCTTCTTCCAGAACCGAAAAACCTTGTGCTTTAAAAATTTCTAAATTTTGTTTTTTAGGTGCCTCCTGGCGCAGGTTAATATATTGCGGCCGTCCTAAAGCGGCAGTTCCTAATCCTAACTGCATATATTATCTATAAAATTTGTATGTTCTCTAAAAAATGAATCACCTTTCTACTGCAGCATCGACTTAATGTCCTTTCTCCATTTCAATCAACATCCTCCTTGCGTTATCGCCGGTAGCCCCTTTTGGGTTTAAGCTAATAGCCTTATTATAATATTCTTTAGCCTTCACCAGGTCTCCGGATTTCCAATAACCCTCAGCCAGGCTGTCCCAGGCATTAGCAGATTCCGGGAAAAGCTTGGTATTCATTTCAAAGACATACAGAGCCCCTTCAAATTGCCCCGATCCCAGCATTTGATAACCTGCCTTATTAAATTCAGCTTCAAAATTAAAAAACTTATAAGCCGGGTCCTTTACCAGGCGTTGGGCTTCTGTAGCCAACAGCTCATATTTTTCATCCATAAAGAGCTGGGTAAGATAACCCATGGGATCTATGATAAAATTATCCGAAGAAAAACTCAAGGCGGTCTCCAGAACCGGATCTTCGTTGGCACTGTATTCTGCAAAGGTGGGTTCTACAGCCAAATGAGGCACCGTATAATCTGCATTCTCCCATTGAGGCTTATCCTGCCACCAGGCGAAGGACAGATAAACAGGCAGCTTGGAATTGGGTAGTTCTACACGGCGATTGTCGCCATAGAAATTGATATTTTCTCCAGTGGGCTCTCCTACAAAAATGGCATTGGTATAATTATCCAGTTCATTCACTAAATTCTGGCAGGCGGAAAAAGTTCGGCGACCTATTATAACGAAGAATTTCCCAATCTGATTAATCTTTTTATGCTCTATGATGCCTGTTACTATGGGTTTATTCTTATAATTATTGCCACCGCCATTTAGACGTACGTCCAAAACTAATTTCTCTACCTCATTGTTGTCTATAAATTCGAACAGGCGTTTATAAAATGTAGGTATATTCTCGCTGGGCTCATCCTGTATCTGGCTATGCCTCACATAAACAGCCTTTTCATTGGGCAGGTATTCAAAATAATAGATTTTTTCCAGGTTTTTAAGATAATAGGGGCTTTCTGACTGGTCCCTTGCCCCTACCCAATCGGAATCTGGTTTTACTTCGCCATAGGCAAGGTGTCCGTGTTTTGGTTCTCCGGCAGTTACTACTGTAGTAAAGGTTTTGCCCTCCTTCTCCAGTTTAAAGGTAATCTTGTTTTTTAATGTTTCCGTAATGCCCTGTGCATGCAACACTTCAGGAATTACCAAATAAATGCCGCCATAGGCTTTAAAAAATTGCTCATTTTCAACAGGAACTACAGGATAAATAGCCTCTAAAACCTCTGCGATGGGCTTCCCTTCTACTTCCAAAATTTTTGCCCCTACTAAAGCTTCATACGTTTTATGTGCCCCATGTATATAAACCCCATCCTTATAATTGTGGGTATAGAGAGGTAGTTGTTGATATGGTACAGGGCCTTCGGAAAAACTTATCCTGGTATGTCCGTATTTAAACATCCCTATTATTTTGGTAAAACCCACAAGCACTTCATGATCCTGCATTTGAGGAATAGCCGTATAAAATTCCTCTACAGCCGAATCAAATTTAGTTGCGGTGGTCTTTTTAAAAAGGAATGGATAATCCTTATGGACTGTATTCTGCAGGAAACGCAGGTCTTCCTGCCATTGTGAACTTGTGATTTTCTGCTGGGCGGATACTTGCCAAAACATTAGTATGGCAGCTAAGAGAAATAAATTTTTCATATTAAAATGAGTTAGAAGTTAGGCCTAAAGAGCATGGCATGCTCTTTATAGGACAACATTTTCTCTAAAATGTTACATTAAAATTACTAACCAATACGCTAATCTAGTATTTTAGCCTAAAAGCGGCATAGATTCCTACTAACAGAATGTACTCCAATCCAATAAGCCAAAACCAGGGGTCGGTAAAAAAGGTAAGATGATTTCCACCAGCCGGTATAATAAATAAGGGTACGGTTATTAAAGCATCTAAACAAAACGTAACTAAAAACATGAAAACCCCTAATTTAAAACCAGTAGTATGCGTTCCGTTTTTATAGTAATACTTTATACCAAGGAATGTGCTTGGTACCAAAGTAATAATTAGAACCAGATTCCCCTGCAATTCGGGATTATCCATGATTACTACAAAATAGGATAAGATATAGGCTGTAACACCAATAATCCATATGATTGCGGCTGAAATGATTGCTCTTTTAATTTCCATTGTAACTATGTCATTAGGTTTATTGAATGATCAAAAATGCGACAGGATTATTTTATAGTTGCTCTACCTCAATTCCATCCCACAAACCAGACTGGGCAACTTTGTTGGCATACCGGCTAAAATCTATAGGTTTTCTTCCCAACACTTTTTCAATATCATTGGTAATTACTGAATTACTTTCTACCAAAACTTCTTCAAATAAATAGTTGATTAACCATAGGTAGCTGTCAGGCAATTGAAATTCCTTCATCATTGCATTGTATTCTTCCATGCTTATGGAAGTAAATTGGATGTCTTTCTCCGTGGCAGTAGAAATTTCTTTGACCACATCTGAAAAAGTTAGTGTACGCGGCCCCGTAAGTTCATAGGTCTTCCCATTATGTTTTTCATTTAACAGCGCTTCAACAACAACATCTGCGATGTCATTTGCATCTACATAAGGGACCTTTGCTTTATTTTTTGGCAAAGCCACATGTCCGGCAAGGATAGGATCCAGGAAAAAGCTTTCACTAAAATTCTGATTAAACCAACTGGCTCTAACAATGGTCCATTCCAAACCGGAATTCTTTACTATTTCTTCACATTTTTCTGCTTCTTTCTCCCCTTTTCCCGATAGGAGCACCACTTTTTGAACACCAGACTTCACCGCCCGGAGAGTAAACCCTTTAATGGCTTCTCGCGCACCGGGTACAGCTAAATCTGGTTGAAATGTAATATACACACTATCCATTCCTTCCAGAGCGCCAGCCCAGGTATCTAAGTCCTCCCAATCAAAAGAAGGTGTTTCACTACGGGATCCGATACGAACGGCTTGTCCTTTTGCCACTAATCTGCTTGCTACCCGACTGCCTGTTTTTCCTTTGCCGCCCAATACTAAAATGTTTTGTTTTTTTGTCATGATATTTATTTTTAAGATTTATAGATTATGTGTTTATAGTGTTGTTTCTGCTAAGACAAATTAGTATTAGCAGCAAGAATGATAGTATTGAACTAATAGTTCTGATAAAGTGCAGTCTGTTCCATTTAATTTCAAACTTGTCCCTTAGCAGTTCTAATTCTCCGGAACTGGCCTGCATTAAATCTGTTTTATCCAATAACTCATTAAGGGGTACATTTCCTAAAATAGTAACCAAACCAACCCCAATAATATACAGGGCGGCTGATGCAACAAGCATCCATATAATAGTGCTTGACGAGGTCCTGAATAAAAAGATATTTGCGATGTGTAAGAAAACCGGACCGAAAAAAACGATCATGAATGTGGGGTTAATAATGGCCCTGTTCATCTCCTGAAACGACCGTAAATAGCCCATATCAACCAATTGACCAATACCGGGAGTAACCGCGTTGTTCCAGGTAAAACAAAGACCTGAAGTAAGTCCGGTTAAAAGCGTTGCCAGTAATAATACTATGGTGTGTGCATCGAAATTTATAGAAGTCATAGTCGCATTGTTTAAAGATTACAATGCAAATTTGCTGCTATAACTTATTACTTATTTGTTTGAAAAGGATTGAAATTTGTTCCAAAAGGATTATGACTTTACCTCGCTGGGCCGAAAGCCATATTTTTTGATAAACGCATTGGAAAAAGAACTCAGGCTTTCATAACCAACAGACCATGCCGCCTCCTGTATGGTAACATCCTTTGAGCTTAATATCTCATGGGCTTTTATAAGACGCTCATTTTGCAGGTATTTGTAAACAGGAAAACCAAAAAGCTCTTTAAAATTCTTTTTGAGCTTAAAATCATTGAGTCCAATGAGCCTTGACAGTTCTGATATAGATGGTGGGGTCTCCATGTTTTTGGCGAGTATTTCCCGGGCCTGATACAACTTTTCGCGCTCGGTATCTTTTATAGAAGTGTTATTATCCTTTTCCATAGTTGAAACTTTTGCAAAGAAATGAGACAGTAATTCTGTAACCTGACTTTTGAGAAAAAGCGATCTGGCAGCACCTTCATAGGTGTTGGTAAAAATTTTATCGACCGCATTTTGCATGTTATGGTCCATAAAAAAAGTAGGACCCTCTACATAATCACTTGTGGGGTTAATAAGTTCATTTACGCATTCTGCATAGATTTCGCGTTCTTCTTCGGGTAATTGTTTTAAATTCTTTAAACTGTAAAGGATGACTACACAATATAATTTTTTAGATTCGGAAATGGTGTGGATAAAATCTACATTCTTATTTGCAAAGAATGACATGGCCAGCCCCATGGTATTGTTATAGCTCTTTAGCAGGACACCGTATTTTACATTCAGATCTACGTTACCTGAACCATAAAAAGCAAAGGCTATAACATCTTCATCAAAACTGCATTTATCAATAGTCTCCTTGTTAGAATCGGCATATTCCAAAAGAACTAAGAAGTCGTTTATATTCAGGAAATCTCTAGTCATACTAAATACTAAGATACTCATTTGGGGAATTATGGCTACTCCACCTACAATCTTGCTTCTTATTGTTTCACCACATGTTTCGGGTATACGAGTTTACACAGGGCATTGCAGAAGTTTTTTTGAGCCTCACTGGCCTGATACAGATTAGGGTTTGTCCTGGAATAGGCCATTGCATAAAGGTAATTGAGCACCCTGTCTAACATAAGTTCATATTCATCACCGGAGCCACTGTATTTTTCTTTAAGTTGATTTAACTTTTTCTCCCACCAGGGCAGATCAATTTTTTTCAGATGGTTGAACTCGTTTATAAAGCGGTCCAATAAAGTACCGGTTAATTCCTTTTCCTTGGCAACAGCGGCCTTTCTGGCCTTTAATGCTCGTTTATAGAGGCTTCCCTTTTTAAGGTCCTCCAGGTTGGTCATTACCGAATCCAGCTTGTAAAAGTCGTTGTAGGAACTTAGAACGCGCTCATAATTCTCTACAGCTCCAAGGAGATTCCCTTTGGTTTCCAAATTTTTAGCTATTGCATAATTTCGTTCTAAACTCTGGTATAATTTGTTTTCGGGGATAGTTATTGTTCCTTTTTGGTGTGCCTGAAGGGCCAGCCAGTCAAAAGCCTGCATGATCTCGGAAGCTGGTGGCCAGCTATGACCGCCCTGGAAAGTAATTAGGGTAAGGTCCTGCCCTGTTCTTCCCAGATAATCCACGACATCTAGCATTTCTTTATAATTCATATCCCGGTCTCCGCATATGGCCGCATAGGCGAATTCCTGCCTGACTAAAATAGGGGATTTGGACTCTGACATACCTGCACCACAGGCAATGACCCCTGCAATATTCTCAGCCATGGAAGCTATGGTCCATGCCAGGCGAGACCCTCCCGAAAAACCAGCTAAATACAGTTGTCTCCCATCGATATTAAACCTGGAAAAAACATGGTCGAACAGGTTGGAGGCAATTGCAAAATTTCGTTCGTAAGGTCCATTTTTTGAGTTATTGGAGCAAACAAGGATATGGCCATAAGCTTCCGAAGCTTCTATAAAAGTTTGAATACCCAGCCTCCCACGACCGCCAGGCTCATAAATAAATAATATGGGTGACGCTTTTGAAGCCTCATAAGAGGTAGGCAGGTAAAGCGCAAAAGTTTCATTTGTGGTCTTGGAAACCGGTATGGAATCAATTACTTTACCCGGTTCAAAAGTCTGTTGGGCACTTAACTGGCCAATGAATCCCAATATAAGGATGTAATACGTAAGCCTCATAATTTAGACGGGGATACTGCTTTTTTGTCCCTCTACAAAATACATTTTCAGACTGCCCCTGTTCTTAACTTTAATTTCTCCCCTGAAGGCACATTCATAACTGTCTTTGATTAATTCATAGGTATTTTCGCTAATATTGATCTTCCCGGCTTCTGAGTTTGATTCCATTCGTGAGGCCACATTAACGGCATCACCCCAGATATCATAGGCAAATTTATGGGTCCCCACTACCCCGGCTACCACAGGACCCGTATTAATACCGATACGGATATCAAAAGTTAGTTCACTAGCGGCCATATCATTTTTAGTCTCCTCTACAAAGGCGGCGATTTCCATGGCTGCCAAAACCATTCTGCCGGCATGGTCTTTTTCATTATCATGCAATCCCCCGGCGCACATGTAGGCATCCCCAATGGTTTTAATTTTTTCCAGACCGTGTTTTTCTATAATGGCATCAAACTTTGAAAAATAAAAATCAATGGTTTCTACCAAAGCCTCCGGTGACAGCTTTTCCGAATACCTGGTAAACCCCTTAAAATCTGAAAATAAAACGCTAACAGCATCATATTTTTTGGCTTTTACCTTCCCTTTTTCTTTTAGTTCCAGCGCCGTTTCTTCGGGTAGGATGTTGAGTAAGAGTTTATCTGAGCGCTCTTTTTCTTCTTCGATGATCTGTTTTGTTTTTCTTATGAATTTATTGCGTCTGTATAATCCAATAGCCATAAGTAAAAACAAAAGCAAAGCAATGGCGGTAGCAATGGATATATTGCGCTGGTTCTTTCGTCTTTGGTCTAACAGATCTACTTCTATTTGTTTTTGAGAAACCTCGTAATTGGTACGCTGATTTGCCATTTGCTGTACGGTTTCAATGTTTTTTACACTGTCTCTGTACACAATATGTTCCTTGTAATATTTATAGGAAGTTGGCAGGTTGCCTGCCTCCTCATAAAGTTCAGAAAGTTTTAGGTTGGCCTCGCTAATTTGCCCCTTTAACCCATACTGGGTAGCCAGCGCCAGGCTTCGTTCGGCATAACTAAGTGCGGTAGAAAAATCATTTTTCCTTAGGTAGATGTCGCACATATAGGTCAAATACACTGAAATGGGGTAATAATCCTCTAATTTCTCCAGGATGGTTATGGCTTTGTTGATATTGACCTCCGCCTGTTCATCTTTTTCCTGTTCCGCATATATCATTCCCAAATTTCCCAGACTATACGCTTGACCTATATGAAATTTAATCTTTTTGAATATTAACGCTGACTCGTTCGTAAATAAAAGCGCTGTATCTAAATCATGTGTATTAAAATACTGATCTCCAGCATTTAATAGGGCGGTCCCCAGTTTAACTGAATCTCTTACTTTTCTTAATATTTGTATTCCTTCTTTATAATAATTTTTAGCAACATTATAGTTTTCCATAGCCACATAAGCCCCTGAAATAGATATCAATAAGCCGCCGATACCTTCTTCATTTTCTAATCGCTTCGCATAGCTTAGGCTTTTGAAGTATGATTCAAGTGCTGTAACATTATCGCCTATGAAATTATGGGCATTCCCTTTTTGCAAGTACCCATGTTGCAAAAAATAAAATGAAGAATCAATATTTGCAGTTTTGATCAACAACTCCGCATATTGTAAATTTATTTCAGGGTTAGTCTCGTTTTCAGCAATTTTCAGTAGTATCTCAAGTTTATTATTCTGGTAAGTCCCAGAATTATATAGATTGATCATACTATCCGCTATTTTTTGATCTTGCCCTTCTACCCAATTATGAGTAAAACAAAGAAAGCCTATTAAATAACAGGCTTTTTTCATCAAAGAAATGGTCATAGGATTCTTATATTTTTATTGACTCGTAATTTTAAGGCGCGGGTCAATTGTAAATGTATTCCAAGTTCTTTGATTATCATCACCAATTTGGCTAACTCTTAATGTTATACTATAACTAAATGGATCTGGGCTGATGTTTCCATTTACACTTCCATTAACATGGGTAATATTGTCATTGGGGTTATTTGAAGGTTTACCAGATGTTATGACTTTACTCTGGTTACCTTCGCTCATTGTTACTTCTTGGATTAAAACATAATGTTTAGGATAAGTCCTGATATCTTGTACGGCCCCAGTCCAGGTAACATTACCATTTTTTGTAATTTCGGTTGTATAATCGGCACAAGAAGACGCGTCGCTATCTCCATCGGAATCAGCAAACAGGACATTATCTTCAATATTTGATTGTGTGAGTTCAACGGCTGTGTTAACATATAATGTAACTAAGGTATTTTTTAAAGGTTCTGCAGACATATTTTTGTATTTTAAGGTTATAATATTTTCTTAATAGTCAATGTAATGAAATTGAATATAAAATATACTAAACTTGGTACGAATTACCAGAATAATTGTCCGAAACCCCTTATTTTTTTACCGGAGGCTTTTTTTAAAATTCATCGCTACTTTTTAAACCTGGACAAAAGCATTATTTTCTTTTTGGTATTGATAAAATATACCCCGGTAAGCAAGATGCCGGCAGCAATTATGGATTGCAGGGTGATGGGTTCATTTAAAAAGTAACTTCCAAGGAACATAGCTACTATGGGGTTTACATAGGTATTGGTGGCCACCTTTTCCGGGGAAACATTTTTTAAGAGATAATTAAAGGAAGTAAAGGCCACGATACTGCCAAAAATAATAAGCAATAGCATGGACCAGTTGGTTTCTGCACTCCAGGTATTTGGTAAGCTCCAGGTTTCGCCAAAAGCCAGGCTCATGAGTCCCAGCATAAGCCCTCCGGTAAACATTTGGTAGCCGGTATTCACAAAAAAATTCTTGGGAAAATCGGCCCCGGCCACAAATAGGCTACCATAGGCCCAGGCCAGCATGGCGGAGAAGATCATACCTATTCCCAACAAAGCGTTTTCCTGCTCCAGGACGGCTTTTTGGTTAATAAGCAAATACATTCCTATGATGCCCAGAAAAATGCCGATTAAGGAGCTGGCTTGTATCTTTTTCCCCTGCAGGAGCCACATCATTAAAAGCACTATCAGGGGTTGGGCAGAGATCTCCAAGGCCGCAAAATTGCTATCTACATATTTCAGGGCCCACACCACTACCCCATTACCAAAACTAAGGAAAAGGAAACCGGCCAGGATAGTATTCCCAAGCTGTTTTTTAGTAATGCGAAGACTTTTACCCAGTAGGGCGGCGATGCCAAAAACAAGGAGTCCGGCTGTCGTAAAACGAACCCCTGCCAGCATAAACGGAGGTAATTCTGCCACAGCTATTTTGTTAAGTAGATAGGTAGAACCCCAAATCACATAAATGGCGAAGAAAGCGCTTATAATTAAGGGTACATTCCGTTTGGACTCCATATGCTTTGCAATAGAAAGCAATATTAGCTTTTTGAGACTACATCATAAAGGATTTTATTTAAATAGTTAGATCATCAGACAAAAAAGATATCGCTGATTTGAACTATTAATTTCTTTTTTTCCTGCTCGCTTTCGCCATGGGATTAAATGCCAGGGTAAGCTTTATCCAATATTCCAAATCCGTATCCAGGTCCCAGCCATCTGGGGTAACAAAAATATACCCTCTCATGGGCCTTCCTGTGAAGTCCATTGGCAGGCAAACTTCTTTCTCAATCTCTTTACTATAGGCCTCCTCCCCTATTCTGGCCATGAGCAAACTGTCTCCGTACTTTTTATCGATATGGATGCCACAAAGCATTTTATCATCTACAGAGAATAATAACCCGCCCATCATTTTTTGTGTGGCATAGTCAACACCAATACTTTTGAGGGACTTTCTTATTCTATCCGCTAAATATTCATCGTAAGCCATTGTGCACCACCTTTTTTTGCTTTACTAAATTACCTAATAAAAATAAAAGTCTAACTAATTTTGTCCCACCATCTATGCCCAATCTCCTCGTGATGGGAATGTAATCCGCCCAGGTCAGGGTTACTAAATGATATTTGTTGTTTTACCGCCTCTTTTACAAATCTATCAATAGGGTCTTTCCAGGTGTGTTGCGCCAAGGTAAATCCGGCCCAGTGTACTGCCATTATTTTATTAACCCCGGCATCTATCGCGGCCTGTACACTTTCCTCCGGATACATATGAATCTGGTGCCAGTTTTCGTTGTATTGCCCACATTCCATAAAAGCAAAGTCAAAGGGCCCCAATTGTTCTCCAATATTTTTAAAATGCGCGCCATAACCACTGTCACCACTAAACCAGATATTTTCAGTAGCTGTTTTAAAAGCCCAGCCTCCCCAGAGTGATTTGGCCCGGTCTGTAAGTCCCCTCCCTGAAAAATGCCGTGTTGGGGTAAAGGTTATATCTATGGTATTAAAACTTTGGTTACCCCACCAGTCAAATTCTGTGATATCCTTTTTAGGAATGCCCCATTTTATTAAATGACGGGCAACTCCCAGCGCCACAAAATAGTGTTTCACTTTGGGTTTTAATTTTTGAATACTCCCATAATCCAAATGGTCGTAATGATCATGAGAAAGTAAAAGAAGGTCAATTTCAGGGAAATCATCAATCAAAATCAGAGTGTTATTACTAAAGCGTTTTACAGGAAAGGGGGCAATTGGAGCTGCATTAGGACCTAACATGGGATCTATGAATAAAGTGAGGCCATTCATTCTTAGCAATACCGCCGAATGCCCATACCAAATATACTTAGCCTGATCTGATTGTTTTAAAAAAGCATCTTTATCAAATGCGGTGATGGGTATTTTACTCAGGGGTGCCCTCCCCTCCTTTTCACAAAACTGTTTAAAGAGTAATTTAGGTAATGTCTGAAAATTTATATCCATTTTGGTGACTTCCAAATTGTCAAATTTTGCGCCGTCCCAGTGTTTAGACGAAGCGTAATTCTGTATATCGGCTTTTGAGGCTCGCGCACCAAATTGTTTTCTCATGCTTAAATTATTTTGGGAATACTATGAAGTTGCAGTTTGCTTTACAGAATGTGAAATTATAAAAACAAAATTTAATGT
>Ga0316198_10000204_pt1 | contig 28288 bp, 24 predicted proteins | sample OudBieAanoxic_MG_FD_204935 | JGI IMG/M metagenome (GOLD analysis project Ga0316198, IMG submission 204935) | Coastal sediment microbial communities from Oude Bieten Haven, Netherlands - site A anoxic | ecosystem: Environmental > Aquatic > Marine > Coastal > Sediment | place: Netherlands... | reverse complement strand
TTGAAACTAGGTCTCACAACATTATAGGATAAGATAATCAATGCTGTGTAAATCAATAAAATAATAAAGTAATTGTCCATGTAATAGATTATAAAAGCTGGCAACAATATTATATACGCATCAAAATCAAATAAAGATTACCAAATTGTAAAAAAAAGATATAAAAAATATTAAATCAATAATTTAATTGCTAAAAGAGATCCAATTTCTATATTTCTTGGATTAGAAAGGCTTACCCCTGGTGTGGAGTTTAAGAAAATATCAAAAGAAGAGGAAAGTTTAAATAAAAGTATCCACTAATTTATAAGCATTTATTACAGCTAATTCTCCGCTCTTATCCGGAAGAGAATTCCCATGTTCCATCCCCATAACTCCATTAAACCCTTTTTGGTGAATGAACTTAAAAATGTTTTTAAAATTTATTTCTCCCGTGTTAGGTTCATTTCTGCCAGGGTTATCCCCAATTTGAAAATAAGCAATTTCATCCCAGCAGGCCTCAATATTAGGAATTAGGTTACCCTCCTGGATTTGTTGATGATAAATGTCAAAAAGTATTTTGCATGAAGGAGAATTAACCGCCTTACAAATTTCATAGGCCTGAGGAGAGCCTGTAAGAAATAAGCCGGGATGGTTTCGGAAGTTTAAAGGTTCCAGTACCATTGTTAAATTATGTGGCTCTAATAAGGCACTGGCTTGTTTCAGGGATTCAACAACATGGGCGGTTTGGTATCCCATAGATAAGCCCAGGTCTACATGTCCGGGAACAACAGTCATCCATTTCGCATTTACGCGTTTGGCTACAATAATGGCTTTTTTAATATAGTCTAAGAACTCTTCCCGTTTCTCCGTATCCCCTGAAGCAAGATTTGGTTCTGTCCAATAAATTTTATGCGCAACAAAAACACCCATTTCAATGTTCCGGACTGCCATGGTTTTGGCTATTTCTTCCTGTAAAGCAATTGAACGCTGCATCATTTCGTTGTCCTCAAAAGCAGTAAAACCCTGATCTGCCATGAAATTTAGCTGTGCTATTGGGTCCTCACCAGCACTATGTTTAAACATTCCAAGATGAGGCGCATATTTCAGATGAAAGGTATGCTTTAAAGGTGTTTTAGAAATGGCACCTAATGCGGAAAACCCTGTCAGAGACAGGGCACTTGCGGTGCAAGCTGATTTAGTTATAAAACTTCTTCTTTTCAATTAATAAGTTAAAGGGACCAATCTTTACCCCCTGTGAGTTCATTTACATCTCCACAACCTATATATTCTCCGGGTACCGGCAAGTATGCGAGCACTTCTTCTCCAATGTATTCCGATGTTTTGTATCCCCAAATTGTCATATCCCGAATATTCTTCGCAAAGTTATAACTAACTGGTTCATCTGATACCGCATCATTTTCCCCTTTAATCATAGCTGAGGGATTTTTAATAACCAGTTCCTCATTCAAGATCTCCTCTTCCTCACTTAATTGAAGAGCTTCTGCCAAGACGGGTTCCAGGTCTTCAGAAGTTAAATCATTCGCTTCGTCTTTCCCTGAATCTTTAAGGGCTTTCGCAATAAATTTTTCAAAAGATAATTTTGTTATGCTTTGTTCTACATCTTCCATGATCTCGTTAATAAAACGATCTATGAAAATATGCACATTAACTTCCGAAGCAGAAGGCGTGTCCGTTTTCGGAAGGATGATATCAACTAGTTTATGAAGTACGTTGCCCTGTTCTTTGGTAAAAAAGTCAGGAGTCCAGTTAACTGTTTCTACATTTTTACATCCCTGAACAAGGCTAAATAGTGTAGGAGTGGCCACAGTATATCCCAGCGCCAACCCCATATTTTTTAATGCTACTCTTCTATCCATTATAATAATCCTTTTTTAAGTTGTTCGGCAGCATGGTCCGCTGCCCTGGCCGTGAAAGCCATATAGGTCAATGAAGGGTTTACACAGGCCGCTGAGGTCATAAATGCCCCATCTGTAACATATACATTTTTAACAGTATGTACCTGGTTATATCCGTTAACTACGGAAGTTTTTGGGTCTCGGCCCATCCTTGCGGTTCCCATTTCATGAATTCCTAAACCAAGTGCTCCCGGCCTGTCAAAAGCTTCAACATCCCGAAGTCCGGCTTTTGTCAGCATTTCATAGGCCTGTTCTTTCATATCTTCCCGCATCTTCCACTCGTTTTCCTTGAACTCTGCATCAAACGTTACTGTTGGTAATCCCCAACCATCTAATTTGTCATAGTCTAATGTCATCCTATTATCTTGGTAGGGTAAGACTTCTCCAAAACCACTCATCCCAAAGTTCCAGCCCCCCGGCTTAAGTATAGCTTCTTTTAGGTCTTTACCATGAGACAATTCAGAAACCGCCTCATCCCAGTTACTTCTGCTGCCGCTTCCCTGATAGCCATATCCTCGTTTAAAAGCATCTACATTGGAATCACCTCCTATATTCCGGAAGCGCGGCACATAGATTCCATTAGGTTTTCTTCCCTTGTAAAATTTGTCCTCATAACCATCATATTTTCCTGCGGCGCCTACCCCAAGATGATGGTCCATAATATTTCTGCCTAACTGATCTGAATCATTACCCATTCCGTTGGGGAATCGATCCGATTTTGATTGCATCAATATTGATGTAGAAGCTATGGCAGAGGCACAAAGGAATATGACCTTTGCTTTAAATTCAAAGGTTTCTTTGGTAACCCTGTCTATTACTTTTACACCGGTTGCTTTTTTGGTATCGGGATCGTACATAACCTCATGAACAATAGAATCAGGTCTCAGGGTCATATTTCCGGTGGCTTCTGCCGCCGGCAAGGTAGATGAGTTACTGCTAAAATAGGCTCCAAAAGGGCATCCACGGATACATCTGTTTCTATATTGACAACGGGTTCTTCCGTCCCCATCAAATTGTTTAGCGCTATTAATATGAGCCACTCGGCCAGCAGTAATAACGCGTCCTCCAAAATTATCGGCTACCTTTTCACGGACATGTTGTTCAATACAGTTTAGTTCCATCATTGGCTCAAACTCACTGTCGGGTAATTGTGGAAGCCCTAAACTTTCTCCTGTCACTCCTATATAAGTTTCAACTTTGCTATACCAAGGAGCTATATCTTTATATCGGACCGGCCAGTCTACGGCTATCCCATCCTTTTTATTAGCTTCAAAATCCAGATCGCTCCAACGGTAGCTATGCCGTCCCCAAAGCAATGATCTTCCACCCACGTGGTAGCCACGCATCCAGTCGAATCGTTTTGTTTCATTATAGGGATGTTCCTGGTCATTGACAAACCAAAAATTATGTTGCGCTCTTACGGTGTAGCCTGTACGCGCTTGTTTTGACTGTTTGGCTGCTTCTTTCGGGGGCAGTTCACCGTTATTTGGAAAGTCCCAGGTATCCATATTTGCAGTGGGATAATCCTCACGATGCTTTACCATTCGCCCTCGTTCCAGAACGAGTGTCTTAAGTCCTTTCTCGCACAATTCTTTTGCTGCCCAACCACCGCTAATACCGGTACCTACAACAATTGCATCATAAGATTCCTGTTTTTCATTGTAATAAAATTTGCCCATGTAGTACTATTGTTTACTTGATAAAAGTATCAAATATAAAATTAATTTTCTACATTTAAAGGCATATTAACTTATGGAGTCTGCATTAAAACGATTTGTAAACTGAGAATGTAAAAAAACTTGTTTGATAAGGGTTTAAAAACAATTATTACGATTCAAATCATTGAATTCATATTAAAAATGGTTGTATCCTAAAGATCATATAAACTGATAAATAGCCAACATAAAAAGAACTTATGAAAAGAAGAATATTCATTAGAAATAGCACCCAGGCTGGAATAGGTTTTTCTCTACTTGGAATTTACTCCTGCAAAAATGAAAAGAAAGCTGTAAAAGAAGAAGAAAATGTTGAAAAAGAGACCCTCATAACCACAGCCCCTTTTTTTAAACTATCCCTGGCACAATGGTCTATTCATAATATGATTAATAATGATGGTGTTGATCCTTATACTTTTGCTGAAAAAGCTAAGAATTGGGGATTTGAAGGACTGGAGTATGTAAGCCAGCTATATAACAAAGAGTTAGAGCCCGCTAATTTTTCAAAGGAAGCCATGCAATCTTTTGTGGATAAATCCAACGCAGAGGCTGATAAACAAGGTTTAAAGAATGTCTTGATAATGATCGATGGGCAAGGAGACCTTGCAACCTCTGATCCTGGAGAACGTAATAAAGCTGTTGAAAACCATTATAAATGGGTTGATGCCGCCGCCGCTATGGGTTGCCACTCAATTAGAGTAAATCTTGCGGGGAGTTCTGATCCAATTGAATGGAAAGACAATTCAATTGACGGTCTTACACAGCTTTCGACATATGCAAAGACTAAAAATATAAATATACTTGTGGAAAATCACGGAGGACTTTCATCAAATGCTGCTATGCTCTCTGAAGTGATGACCCAGGTTAATATGTCAAATTGTGGTACTTTACCTGATTTTGGTAATTTCTGTATAAAAAGAAAAGATCCAAAAGATTACACTGCCGGTTGTGCAGAGAACTACGATATTTATAAGGGTGTTAAGGAACTAATGGTTCATGCCAAAGCCGTAAGTGCTAAATCACACGATTTTGACGCAAATGGAAATGAGACTAAAATAGACTATGTACATATGCTACAAATTGTTAAGGATGCCGGTTATACGGGTTATATAGGCGTTGAGTATGAGGGAAAAGAATTAACCGAAGAACAGGGGATTATCGCAACAAGAGACTTATTGATAAAAGCATCTAAAGAAGTTACCTAACAACCCATCATGCACTATGAAAGTTTTTTTTAATCAACTTTTTGATTACAATTTTTATTGCAATAAAAAGCTTGTCGAGGAGTGCATTAAGCTCGATAAGGTTCCGGAAAAAAGCATAATGTTATTCAGTCATATCCTTAATGCCCACAATATATGGAATGCAAGAATTCTTGGGAAACCTGCTGATTATAAAGTTTGGCAGATTCACCCTATTAAAAATTGGGGGGATATTCATTATGAAAACCAACGAAGTTCTTTTGAAATAACAACGAATGCTACAGATTTTGAAATAAGGATAGACTTTGATAATAAAGAAGGCAGGCTTTTCACAAGTACTTTACAGGATATATTATTTCATATTATAAACCATTCTACACATCACAGGTCCCAAATTGCAATGAATTTTAGGGATAATGAACTGGAACCTCTCTCATTAGACTATATTTTTTATAAACGCTAGCAGAAAATTTCATGAATAAAAAGATTCAGGTTCAACTTTCAGTAATGATGTTCTTGGAGTTTTTTATTTGGGGTAGTTGGTATGTTACTATGGGGATTTATTTACCTAATAGCCTGGAGGCAAGTGACCCTGAGATCGCCATGGCCTATTCTACACAATCTTGGGGGGCAATCATTGCTCCCTTTATTATCGGTCTCATTGCAGACCGCTATTTTAATGCCGAAAGAATTTTGGGAGTACTACATCTTATTGGGGCAATTTTAATGGTACAGTTGGCTTATGCAACAAGTTTTGATGGATTTTACCCTTATATTTTAGGTTACATGATATTGTATATGCCAACCTTAGCACTGGTAAATTCGGTTTCCTTTAATCAGATGGATAACCCGGCAAAACAGTTCTCCTTTGTTCGCGTTTTCGGAACCGCAGGTTGGATCGTGGCTGGTTTAGCTATTAGCTATTTCTTTCATTGGGACTCTATGGAGGGTTTAACCAAAGGCTATCTTAGAAATACATTCTTAATGACGGCAGTAGCATCAGGCATTTTGGGGATATTTAGTTTTACCCTGCCAAAAACACCACCTTCAATAATAGGGAATAGAAAAATCAGGATGGCCGATATAATTGGCTTGGAAGCTTTAAAACTTTTGAAGGACAGAAATTTTTTAGTGTTTTTTCTTGCTTCAGTATTTATTTGTATCCCTTTGGCCTTTTACTATCAGCACGCAGGACAATTCCTGGGTGAAATAGGAGTCTCAAACCCGGCGGGTAAAATGACCATAGGTCAAATATCAGAGATTATGTTTATGCTTCTTTTGCCATACTTTTTTAAGAGGTTTGGCTTCAAAAATACAATGATAGTTGCCATGTTGGCCTGGACGGTGCGTTATCTCTGTTTTGCTTATGGAAGCGCCGGGGAATTTTCATTCCTCCTCCTTTTGGGGATTGCTTTACATGGCATTTGTTATGATTTCTTTTTTGTATCCGGGCAAATATATACTGATAGCAAAGCGGGGCCAAAATATAAAAGTGCTGCCCAGGGATTGATTACCCTGGCTACATATGGCGTTGGTATGTTAATGGGGTTTTGGATAGCCGGAAGAATAACAGATTATTTTACTCTGGAAGATGTTTCACATAATTGGGAAACGATCTGGATGTTTCCGGCGGCATTTGCACTTGGGGTTTCTGTATTGTTTGCGTTCTTGTTTAAAAACGAAAGAATTGCTTATAAATCTTAGATATTTTATATAAATTGAACCTGTTATAAAGGTTTATTCAAAAGATTAGGAAGCAAGAGAAAAGGCATATTTTTAAAAGATTTTGAAGTAAAGGTGAATATTAGAATAATAAAAATGATATAATAAAATGGCAAAAAAAATTAGATTAGGAGTAATAGGCGGAGGAGGGGATTCTCTCATTGGGGTATTGCACAGAGTAGCTTCGCATATAAACGATAATTACCAAATAGTGGGTGGAGTTTTCAATCCCGATTTTGATTTGAACATGGAATTTGCAAAGGAAATTGATGTTCCAACAAATAGGATCTACAAGGATTTTGACACCCTTATTGAGGAGGAATTGAAGTTGCCTAAAGAAGAAAGAATTCAGGTTTGTTCTGTTCTTACGCCAAATTTTCTGCATTTCCCAATGGCTAAGAAACTCTTGGACAATGGTTTTAACGTTATCTGCGAGAAACCAATGACGACTACTTTGGAAGAAGCAAAAATTTTGCAGGCGGCTCATAAAAAGGCAGGGACGGTTTTTGCCGTAACACATACATATACGGGCTACCCTATGGTGCGTCAAATGCGTGAGATGATCAAGGAAGGGGCTTTAGGTAAGATTCATAAAGTAGATGCCAGATACTACCAGGGATGGATTAATACAATAATTCACGATAAAGCAAAACGTTCCTCCGTCTGGAGGCTCGATCCAAAAAAGGCAGGAATAAGTTCATGTATGGGAGACATAGGGGTGCATGCTTTTAATCTTATTGAGTATACTACAGGTTTAAGAGTAAACTCCCTGTTGTGCGATTTTAATTACCTCTATGATGATAATCAAATGGATGTAGACGGTACGGTATTATTACGCATGGGGAAACATATTAAAGGCGTCATAAGGGGCAGTCAGGTGGCCACAGGTGAAGAGAACGGATTGGCCATTAGAATTTATGGTGAGAAAGCCGCTTTCGTATGGGAACAGGAAAGGCCGAATTTTCTCTATATGTTGAGTGATACTGAACCAACTAAAATATATAAACCGGGTCATGGCTATAATTCTAAGCTATCTCTTGATGGAACTAAATTACCGCCAGGACATCCCGAAGGTATTTTCGACTCCATGGCTAATATTTATTTAGGAGCGGCAAGGGCAATTAGGGGTGAAAAGTATAATGACGGCGAATTTCCAACCATGTTAGATGGTGTTCGCGGGCTTAATTTTATAGAAGCTACCGTGGAATCAAATAAAAATGGAAATACTTGGGTGGAGATGGAAAAATCATAACTACACTATAAAATATAAAGAGTCGCTAAAAGCGGCTCTTTATATTAATATATCTTTTTCTTTTATTGTATTGGCCTTATCATATAACTGAATGATAGATTGGCAGCAGGTATTTGATATTCTTTATGTGGCATGAGACCCCAACTATTATCTCCCCCAACACCCATTTGGCTTTGGTCTATATTGATGTTAATCAGATCTCGTTTTGGAATATCAAATGTGTGGCGTTGCTGTTTCTCTTCTCCTTCATCAAAATCTGAATTGTATTGGTGATGCGCGCTAAACCCAAAAGTAGTAGGGGCGGTAATTAAAATTCCTTTTCCATTGGCATTGGTAAAAGAAAGTGTGCGCACATCCGTGCGGTTACCATTTTCTTGTGGACGAATGTATTCAAAATATAAATCTTCAACTTTTGCCTTGTACAAGCCCACTAAGGCCGAAGTTTTACGGTCCTGGTAGTTTTCATGGGCTCCCCTGCCATACCATGTGATATTTTCGTAGGCGTTATCGATAACGAAATTATTTCCAAATCGCGGCAAAATGGGAAGAGTTTCATCAATACTCTTTAGCTGAGTACTCACCAATATTTCCCCTTTATTGTTGATGCTATATGTTAAAGCTACATGCCCTTCAACAGCTGGCAATGCATAAGTTGTAGTCAACTGTAAATTATTTTTGACCTTAAAAGGATTGTTGGTCAATTGTACCACATCCATTATTTTTTCCCCTCCACTGGAGTTCAACTCTACAGCAACTAGGGTTTGGTTATCGGTAGCCTCCTTCCACTTTTTTAGTTTCAAGGGCATCTTGTAGCCAAAATCATTGTCGGTCGGTGCACGCCAGAAATTTACGCGCTGTCCTTTTTTAATAATGTTCCCTTGACCGTAATCCAAAGTAACAAGTGTACCATCACCGCTGTTGAACCCAATTTCAAATCCGTCTCCAAGGATTTTGATAGTGTTATTCTCTTTTCTTACCCATAATCCTTCAATATTATTCTCAAAAAAAGCGGGTGTGTAACCGGTTAGTTGAAATTGTTCATAGGCTATTAAAAAATGCTCTGGGATTAAAGCCGAAGCTGTTTTGGTTGTTGCAAAAATGTTTAAAAAATATTCTGCGTTTGTGTTTGGAAGTTCAGGAAGTTCTAGCTGTATTTCTTTTGATGCATAGGGAACTAAATCTACCTCAGGTAGGTTCCCCTTAGCGATCTGAATTCCATTTTCCATCAACCTCCAGGAAAAATCGAATTCCGAGAGATTTGTAAAATCATATTTATTGGTCAGGGTAACTTTCCCCGATTTTGGATTTTCAGAGTCAAATTTCACATATTGGTATACTTTTTTCACCTCATATAAGGAAGGATGTGCAGACCGATCAGGATTTACGATTCCGTTTAGGCAAAAGTTATTATCGTTTTGAAGATCTTGCCCACCAAGATCCCCACCAAAAGCGTAAAATTCAACTCCATCCACATTTTTGGTTTTAAGGCCTTGATCTACCCAATCCCAAATAAATCCCCCTTGTAATACATCATACTTTTCTATAGCATCCCAATAATCTTGTAAGTTACCAACGCTATTCCCCATAGCATGAGCATATTCACATTGTATAAAGGGACGTTTTGGATTGTTTTCCGCATAGGCTATGCTTGTTTCTATCGTGGCGTACATAGGCGCCTGTATATCAGAATTCGCATACTTTGTTGCACCTTCATATTGCACTGGCCTTGTGGAGTCATGCGCTTTTAACCAAGCGTAGGTGGCCTCTAGGTTTTGACCGTTACCCGCTTCATTTCCCAAAGACCAGGTAACAATGGAGGTATAGTTTTTATCACGTTCGAACATTCGAATAGTACGGTCCAGGTGCATGGCTTTCCATTCCGGTCTATAGCCTGGGTGAATTTTTTTGGCCTCTTCGTTTTTATCAAGGCCTTGATTGGTAGTGCCCATTCCATGGATTTCTATATTGGCTTCATCTACGATATAAAAGCCATATTTATCTGCCATCCTATAAAAGAATGGGTTCTTGGGATAATGACTGCAACGAATCGCGTTAATATTACTACGTTTCATCACTTCCATATCTTTTAATGTAAGCTCTTTACTAATAACGTGTCCCGTTTCTTCATCATGATCGTGTAAGTTTACCCCTTTGATAAGTACAGGTTGCCCGTTGACTAAAAATTGGTTGTTTTTGATTTCTACTTTTCTGAAACCTATTTTTGAACTTATAGCTTCCGTAACCCTTCCTTTTTTATTTTTGACCACAAATAATAAGGTATAGAGGTAGGGCTTTTCAGCAGACCATGATTTTATATAAGATATCTTCTTTTCAAAGTTTAGTGTATTGTTCCCTTCTGTAAGGTCAATTTTTTTGGTTTCTGTATAGATGTCGGTATTAGTATCCAATAACTTTACCTGTATTTGATATCCTTTGGCTTTTTTGTCAGAAGTATTGATTTTTAAATTAAGGTTGAGCTTGCCATCGGTATAGTTATTTTCTAAATCCGCAATGACCCTATAGTCTTTAATGGTTGTTTTATTAGTGGCATATAGGTAAACATTACGGTCTATACCACTGAGCCGCCAAAAATCTTGATCTTCCATATAGCTGGCGTCAGACCAGCGCAATACCTGGACAGCCAGCGAATTTTTCCCATTTTGAAGGTATTGTGTAATGTTAAATTCAGCAGGGGTTTTACTACCTTCACTATAACCGACCTTTTTTCCATTTATCCAAACGTATGTAGCACCACTTACACCTTCAAAGTGCAGATATATGTTTTTCCCGTTCCAATTTTCGGGAATTTCAAAATTGCGTTTGTAGCTTCCTACAGGATTTTCATCATGGGGTATAAAAGGAGGGTTTTTGGGGAACGGATAAACTATATTGGTATATATAGGAATACCGTGTCCTACTAATTCCCAGTTAGAGGGAACAAAAATTTTATCCCAGGCGGAAGTATCAAACTCCGAATTGAAAAAGTCTATAGGTCTTTCAGGGACACTTTCAACATAGTTGAAATCCCAATTACCATTTAAAGATTGATAGAAAGGAGAGTTCTCCCAACTTTCATTTTGCAGCGCATCCTTTACGGTTTCATACCGGTAAAAAGAAGCAGTTGGTGCTTCTCGATTAATTTGAAATATTTCAGGATTCTCCCATTCAGGATTCTCCCATTTTAGGTCTTGGGCGTTTGTATTCAGGAAAAGAAAGAGACTTATTATTAGGGTTGCGGAAAACCTAATTTTTTTCTTATTGGATACTAAAATATGCATGACTGCGTTGGTTTAAAAAATGGATTCTTCAAGATAAAAAAACTTCTAAGAAGAAAGACATGGTTGTCTATCTTTCAAAAACCTTTTCAAAATATTCACATACAACGATCATGCTTTCTCTTGGAACTCTTCCAAATGCTTCCAGCTCTTTGGTATATTCATCCCAGTGCTTATTTTTCCAATATGTCAGTGACAAATCACCTTCCCCTTCAATTTTAGAATAAGATTCCCTTATACTGAAGAATGGTTTAAGGCGAACAGCCACTGTTCTTAATATACATTTGGCATCTCCTTTCCAATCTGTCAGAACAGTAAAATCTCCAATCCTGGGAAGCGGTTCCTTTCTATACTGGAGTCCTAATAAGGAATGAGAAGTTGCTCTTTTTTTTCCTGACAAGATTAAATTGAGCGTTTCCTTTACATCCTTTTCATTTTCACCAATTTGTGTAATCTTGGGTTCATGTGAAAAGGCATATTCCAGGTGATTGTCTAAATAGTCTCCCCACAAATTTCTAGCTGATGCATTTTTCATAAAATATACACTTTTGGTTTAGGAAAATTTACCTGTATTAATCTCTTTTGAAGCATGAAGGGCTGCCCTGGCCGTAAAAGCCATATAGGTAAGGGATGGATTAACACAACTCGCAGATGTCATAAAGGCTCCGTCTGTTATATATATATTAGGTACATCATGAACCTGATTATGTTGGTTTACCACAGAAGTCCTGGGGTTCCAACCCATTCGTGCGCCTCCCATTTCATGAATGCCAAGACCAGGACCGGTAGCTCTTTCATAGGGTTCTATGTCTTTAAATCCGGCGGCGGTAAACATTTCTGTAATTTGTCTGATAATATCTTCCCGCATTTTATATTCATTTTCTTTAAATTCAACATCAAAGTCTAACTGTGGTAGACCCCATTGGTCTTTTTCAGTTGCACTCAGGGTAACTCTATTGTCATGGTAGGGTAGCATTTCGCCAAATCCGGTAGCGCCAATTTGCCAGCTTCCTGGTTTTAATACTGCCTCTTTTAAGCTTTTTCCATAATGGAGTTCTGCAACTGAAGCAGTCCAATCCTCCCTGCTGGCTCCTCCCTGGTAACCAAAACCCCTTAGGTATTCTTTTTTTGAGGTCTTTGAATCCATATTTACAAACCGGGGAATATAAAATCCATTTGGACGCCTGCCTTTATAATATTTATCCAAATGTCCTTCTACTTTGGCAGAAGCCCCTAATTGATAGTGATGGTCCATTATATTTCTGCCCAATTGGTCATGATTATTACCTATGCCATTTGGAAAACGTTCTGATTTCGATTGAAGAAGAATTCCCACGGAGGCCATTGAAGAGGCACATAAAAAGATCGCCTTTGCTTCAAATTCAAAATTTTCATGAGTCTCCCTGTCTATAACCCTGACTCCTGTTGCTCTTTTGGTATTATCGTCATAAATAATTTCATGCACGATAGAATTTGGTCGCAGGGTCATGTTTCCAGTTCTTTCTGCGGCGGGAAGTGTAGAAGAGTTACTACTGAAATAGCCTCCGAAAGGGCATCCTCGCCAGCATCTGTTTCTAAACTGACAGGGAGTTCTTCCTTCTATATTGCCCTCTTTATCAGTAATATTCGCCACACGCCCAATAGTGAGTAACCTGCCATCATCGAACTTCTCAGATAAAATATTTTTTAAGTCTTCTTCCGGACACATAAGATCCATTGGAGGATGAAACTTACCATCGGGGAGATAGCTTAAACCCAGTTTTTCCCCACTAACCCCTATAAATTCTTCTACTTTGTCATACCATGGAGCGATATCCTTATAACGTACGGGCCAATCTACCCCAATGCTTTCTATTAGGTTGGCTTCGAAGTCAAGATCACTCCATCGGTAACTCTGACGCCCCCAAGTTAATGATCGTCCTCCTACATGATAACCACGAATCCAGTCAAAACGTTTTGTCTCCACGTAAGGGTGTTCCAAATCGTTCACAAAAAAATGTTTTACATCTTCTTTAGGGGCCCAGTTTACCCTTCGTTGTTTGTGGTATTTTTTCTGGTCTTCTCTGGATAATTCATTGTTATTAGGAAGATCCCATGTATCCATATTCATTGTAGGATAATCTTCAATATGATTTACCATAGGTCCTCTTTCGAGGACAAGGGTTTTTAGACCATTTTCACATAATTCCTTGGCAGCCCAACCTCCACTTATTCCGGTGCCTACAACTATGGCGTCATATTTCTCCTTCTGATTCATGCTATATTGTTATTTTAATTCTGATCTAATTACTATATTTAACACTTCTCAAGTGAAGAAATAATAGTTGAATTTATAACCATTAAATATAGGATATAATTCTTGAAACTTAACATAATACAAATTTGATTAACTAAGTAGGACCATATCATGAAAACAATTAAAGGACCCGCCGTTTTTTTAGCGCAATTCGTAGATAGTAAAGCACCATTTAATTCGCTTGACGGCATGTGCAAATGGGCCTCGGAATTAGGGTATAAGGGAGTTCAAATACCTACCTGGGAAAACTTTTTAATTGATTTGGACAAGGCTGCTGAAAGTCAGACTTATTGTGATGAATTAAAGGGAACCATTAATTCGTATGGCTTAGAGATCACGGAACTATCAACTCACCTGCAAGGGCAGTTGGTGGCTGTAAACCCGGCTTATGACCTTATGTTTGATAATTTTGCCCCTGATGCTGTTAAAAACAATCCTAAAGCGCGCACAGAATGGGCAATTGATGTTGTTAAAAAAGCGGCTACAGCAAGCAGAAGATTAGGAATAAATGCACATGCTACATTTTCCGGAGCATTATTGTGGCACACATGGCATCCATGGCCTCAACGGCCACCAGGATTGGTAGAAATGGGTTTCGAAGAACTGGCTAAAAGATGGCTGCCAATATTGAATCATTATGACGAGGAAGGGGTTGATGTATGCTATGAAATTCACCCTGGAGAAGACCTCCATGACGGGGATACTTTTGAAAGGTTCCTAAAGGCAACAGGAAATCATAAGCGGGTAAATATACTTTATGACCCCAGTCATTTTGTTTTGCAACAATTAGATTATATCACTTATATTGACCATTATCATGAATTTATTAAATCTTTTCATGTTAAGGATTCTGAATTTAACCCCACGGGAAAAAAGGGAGCTTTTGGAGGCTATAATGACTGGGGCGACCGAGCAGGTCGGTACCGTTCCCTTGGAGACGGACAGATCGATTTCAAAACTATTTTTTCAAAACTAACGCAGTACGGCTGTGATGTTTGGGCGGTTATGGAATGGGAATGCTGTATTAAAAGCCCGGAACAGGGAGCCCGTGAAGGAGCTATCTTTATACAGGATCATATCATTGAAGCTACCGAAAAAACATTCGATGATTTTGCCGGAGGTGCCATTGATAAGGAAATACTCAAAAAAATCTTGGGAATTTAAAACACTACGAAAATGAAAAATATACTTGGTATCATTTTATTTGCCAGCCTTTTAATCGGTTGTAAGCAAAAAGCAAAGAATCAGGACGAGGAAAATACTGCCTCATCCAATATTGAATCGAAAATGGGCGCTGGTGAAGAAAATGAATGGACCGTCCTTTTTGACGGAACGTCCTTCGATGGCTGGCATGTTTATCCGGGAAAGGAAGTGCCGGATGCATGGAAATTGGAAGATGGGGCTATGAGGTTACGAACAGATGAAGCCAGAACAGATGGAAACAGGTTTAATCTGGTCACAGATAAAGAATATACAGATTTTGTGTTATCGCTGGAATGGATGGTTACAGAAGGGGCAAACAGTGGTATCATGTGGGGGGTTGTTGAGGATCCTAAACACATTGAACCGTACTATACAGGACCCGAAATTCAAGTTTTAGATAATATAAATCACCCCGATGCCAAAAACGGAACAACGCATCAGGCAGGTGCCCTGTACGATATGGTTGCACCATCTCAGGATGTTGTTAAACCCATTGGAGAATGGAATACCTATGAGATTACGATTAACCATAAGACGAATGAAGGGATCGTAGTGCTCAATGGAACAAAAATTGCAGAGTTCCCGGTCACCGGGGAAGGATGGGATACCATGGTCGCCAATTCCAAATTTGCAGACTGGGAGGATTTTGGAAAGCACCAAACCGGAAAAATCGCATTGCAGGATCATGGCGAAACGATAAGTATTGGGTATAGAAATATTAAGATAAAAGAACTGTAGTTATGAACCGGTACTATTTGTTATCAGCTATACTTTTAATAATAGGTTGTAAGAAGGGAGCTCAGGACACGCCCATACTTCATGAAGATACTGCTGAAAAGGTAATAGTTTATAAGGAATACGTTGGGGAGGAACCTACAGAACCTGAACAGACGGAATTCTATGAACCCGTGCCTCCCATAGTAAACCCAACAGGAAATAAAGGTGCACCAAGCGATGCTATTATACTTTTTGATGGTAGTGGTTTTGAGAATTGGGAGATGGTAAATGATAGTTCTGCTGTAGTTTGGCATCTGAATGAAGATGGAAGTATGACAGTTAAGGATAAAGCAGGCAATATACAGACCAAACAGAAATTTGGGGACGTACAGTTACATATTGAATGGAGGTCTCCTGGAGAGGTGCAAAGGGATGGACAGAATAGGGCGAATAGCGGGATATTTTTATCAGGTCTGTATGAAGTTCAGGTTTTAGATAATAATGATAATGACACCTATGTAAATGGCCAGGTGGCTTCTATTTACAAACAGCACGTTCCGTTAGCGAAAGCTTCGGTGCCTACCGGAGAATGGAATACCTATGATATTATCTATCACGTACCTGAATTTAATTCTGAAGGCGGTAAAACCAAATCAGGTACTTTAACGGTAATTCATAATGGGGTTTTGGTACAGGATCATATTGAAATTAAAGGAACTACTCCTTATATAGGATGGCCGAAAAACCCACCTCATGGCAAAGGACCTCTGATGCTTCAGGATCATGGCGATAATAGCCGTGTTAGCTTCAGAAATATATGGATTAGGGAATTATAGTAAAATTGCCTGGGCACCAAAAATTCACTTTAAGATTTTAGTACCTTTACGAAAATTAAAGACAATTTATGATCCAATCCATGACAGGGTTCGGGAAGCATATGGTGCAGCTTCCATCTAAAAAGATCACCATTGAATTAAAATCCCTAAACAGTAAAAGCCTGGATATCAATGCCCGTATGCCTTCAGCCTATCGGGAAAAGGAATTGCAGCTGAGAAAGACTATTGCAAGCTCGTTAATCAGAGGGAAAATAGATTTTGGTTTATATGTGGAAATGACCGGAAACGAAAGTTCATCTGTAGTAAATGAGGGCATACTAAAACAATACATGGAACAACTTAGGACAATCGCAGACGGGGAAGACATAAGGCTAATGGAAATGGCTTTAAGACTGCCGGATGCTCTTAAAACGGATCGGGAAGATATAGATGACTCCGAATATAAGATCATACAGGATACGTTGGAGAATGCTTTAAAGGAGATAAATAATTTCAGGTCTGAGGAGGGGGTAGTGCTGGAAAAAGATTTTATGGAGAGAATCTCTTCCATTAAAGAACTGTTAAAAAAGGTGGTTAAAATAGACCCAGATAGATTATCTACAATTCGGGAGCGATTAGAGAAAGCAGTAGCAGATCTAAAGGCCGAAGTAGACGCTAACCGTTTTGAACAGGAGTTGATTTATTATCTGGAAAAATATGATATTACAGAAGAGAAAGTCCGATTGGATAACCATTTAGACTATTTTATTGAGACAATGAATTCTGCTGATTCTAATGGTAAAAAACTGGGCTTTATAAGCCAGGAGATAGGCAGGGAAATAAATACAATAGGGTCTAAGGCCAATTATGCGCCTATGCAACAGCTAGTTGTACAAATGAAGGATGAGTTAGAAAAGGTTAAGGAACAAATGCTCAATGTGCTTTAATGGAAGGAGGTAAACTTATTATTTTTTCTGCTCCCTCGGGAAGCGGCAAAACAACAATAGTAAAATATTTATTAGAACAGGAGGAGTTAAACCTGGCATTCTCCGTTTCCGCCACTTCAAGGCCCAGGAGAGGAAAGGAAAAACAGGGGGAAAATTATTATTTTATGTCTATTAATGAATTTAAAGGACATATAAAGAATGATGATTTTTTGGAATGGGAAGAAGTATACAGGGATAATTTTTATGGAACGTTAAAAAGCGAAGTGGAGCGCTTGTGGAGTGAAGGTAAAAATGTAATTTTTGATATTGATGTTGCAGGCGGACTGCGAATAAAAAGGAAATATCCGGATAAGACACTGGCAGTTTTTGTGAAGCCACCAAGTGTAGACGAACTAAAAATCAGACTTAAAAAGCGCAGTACAGAGAGCGATGATAAAATTAATATGCGCATTGCAAAAGCTTCAGTGGAATTGGCTACGGCTCCTCAGTTTGATAAAATAATAAAAAACTACGATTTGGATACCGCACTTAATGAAGCACATGAGTTGGTCGCAAATTTTATTGGGATTAAAAGGAAGTAGCTCTGTCGAAAAAACTTCTTATGAGTTGTGAAAGATAAATTCTCCTGATAATATAAACATGAAAAGAACATAGGCATTGTTCATGAAAAAAATTGGTCTTTATTTCGGGACATTCAATCCAATACATGTTGGACATTTGATAATTGCCAATTATTTGGTTGAGTTTTCTGATCTTGATGAGGTATGGTATGTGATTACACCTCAAAGTCCGTTTAAAGCAAAAAGGAGTTTACTGGATAATAACCATCGATACCAAATGGTGTTTGAAGCTGTCAAAGATTATCCCAGACTTAAGGCAAGTAAAATTGAATTTAATTTGCCTCAACCAAACTATACAATAAATACGCTGGTTCATTTGGGGGAGAAGTATGGGAATGACCACCAATTTTGCCTGATAATGGGGGAGGATAATTTAAAGGGATTTCATAAATGGAAAAATTATGATTTAATATTGGAAAATCATGACATTTATGTTTATCCCCGTATTTCTGATGGTTCTTCAGATCAAAAATTTATGGGGCACCCAAAAATCAGGTGGGTAAATGCCCCCATAATGGAAATTTCCTCCACATTTATTCGCAATCAACATAAGTTGGGAAAAAATATTAGAGCAATGCTACCAGATGCGGTCTGGACTTATTTGGATGAAATGAATTTTTATAGGTAGCACAAGGACTTAAAAAGGCCCGATGTTCAAAACATCAGGCCTTTCCCACTTAGCAACATCAGGGGTAAAATTTAACTGCTAGTGCATCGAAAATTATAGAAATTCTCCTTCTTCACTCATCATCACTTTCATTGTTTTATCCCCATTTTGTAACTTAATCTTATAATTTTTTATGGCACCTTTTCTATCCTCATATCTAACTCGATAAACATCACTTACAATTTCCCAATTTGGGAATCTATCCAGTAGCGCTTTGCTTACGGCGTCTGGCAATTGAATGTCTTTGAATTTTTCAATGGTTCTTAGAATTTTACCATCGGGATCATAAACAGCAACTAATTTCCCATCAGGAATTACAAATGAAACTGAGTAATAATCATAATTGTCCTGATAGTAGTCCTTGGTAGTTACATCATAAGCGGCTGCCTTGCGTTCTAACATCTTAACTGGCACTGCAGCTACCTTGTTATCTGTTGTATTTAAATACTTGTAATTCACAGCTTCAACTACAACTTCTGAGAGTTCCTCTAATTTGACTTCTTGGGAATACGCTACGCTAATTAGCGCTATAGCCAATAAACTTAAAATAAATTTTTTCATGATATTAGATTTTAGATATTATTAAATAGCAACTTCATTTTAATCTATTGTAATGAAGATATGCTTCCTCTTATTCTCTTTAAATGAATTTTATTGGCTAGTATTGACAATGGTATTTTAATAACTTCAAGAAATTGTTAAAAATAAAAGGTTCTCTCCATATACGGGACAGAACCTTTTATTTCAGTAGTACAGCTACCTTAAGTTGGTAACCACAATCGGATTAAGTTGAGCTACTTCCTAAAGAAACTCGCCATCTTCGTTCATCTTAACCTTCATAGTTCTATCCCCATTCTGTAATTGGAGTTTATATTGTTTTTTAGCTCCCTTTTTATCTGTATAAGTAACGCGATAAACATCGCTCACTATCTCCCAGTTGGGGAAACGCTCCAACAATGCTTTAGATACAGCGTCTGGTAATTTAATGTCTTTGAATTTTTCAATAGTTCTTAAAATCTTACCGTCAGTATCATAAGCAGCTACTATCTTTCCATCGGGAATATAGAATTCCACAGTATAGTAGTCATAATCATCCTGATAATAGTCCTTAGTAGTTACGTCATATGCAGCAACCTTACGTTGTAACATTTGAACTGGTACAGCAGCCACTTTGTTATCCGTTTGGTTTAAGTATTTGTAGTTCACAGCTGTAACAACAACTTCAGATAGTTCTTCTACTTTGGTAATTTGTGAATATACCTGGCTCGTTAAGCCAATAACCAATAAACTTAGAATAAATTTTTTCATAATTCCAGATTTTAGATGTTGATAAATTTTACGCTTTGTAGCGTAACTCTGGTTAAAAGTATAAAAGGGAATAATCTTATGAAATGATCTTGGTCAGGTCAATTATTAGGGTCAAACAAGGTAACCTGGTAGGAATAATCCATTAACACCCCATTAAGCTCCACATTTTTAAGGGTAATTGTGTAGGATGTGTCGGCAGTTATATTAGTATTGATGTTTTCAGGTATCCAAACAACGGAGGGGTCGCCATAGGAATTACTTAACGCCTCAATTTGAAGATTTATAGGATTGTTATTTGAATCCATCATTGAAACCGTGGTAGAAGAGAAATTTGCCCCGGCAATTGAGAACGACCATCTTGGAAAAACAAGCCTATCTGGAATAAAACCTTTAGGTGGCCAGGAGACAAAATCGGGAACGTCAGACGGGGGGGTGCCTGCATTTCCCAACACCCATATGGCATTTGATCTATTTGTGTTACCAATGCCTATTTCCTGTAAACGGGGCCATAACAACCACCTCCTATGGCCTACAGGGCCATTATCTGCTCCCTGGTCTCTTATGTATGAATCTATAGCCTCTGCGTTTTTGGTCATAGTTAGGAGAGAATTACCAGCACCTTCATTGCCTTCAGTAGTATAACACTTCCATGAAGAAGGAGGGTCGTGGTCTAGCTGATCATTAGCATTCATAATTAAAGCTGCCATCTGGGCTTTATCACTTTTCGAAATATTCTCAGAAATTATATTATTTAAACCTACTGCCTTTCTGTAGTAGTCCAGACGTTGTAGTATTTTAGCCTTCGTGAGTTCTGGGACGTTTCCCGGGTCACAGGAAGGTTCATCACCAGTCCAGGACATGTCTGATCCGGAGGTTTGAGAAGCGAGGTAATAATCTAAATAGAGATTTTTAGCCTCTAGCCGGGCCGAATTGTCAATAGGCACTTCTTGTTCAGGTTCTATCTCCTGGATGTCATCCTGTTCTAGTGCATCCTCACTGCATGAAGATATAAGGAAGATCAAACTTATGGATAGCAGGATATAACAGGCCGATAAATAAGATGGTAATTTCATAGTAATGACTTGATGCTTTTAAAATAACGCAGTCACTACCAAAAAGGTATTTATTTTTCGATGAACGGATCAGGCATGTTACTTATTCGATTAATACAGCTGTTTTAGTAAGCGTATCCGTGCCTAAATAGGTGTCATTTTTATTGTAGTACCAAGCTCTTATTTTTGGCATTTTAATCATGTCAATTTCTTCCTGGTCAGTTAGAATAATATACTCACCATCATTATGTTCTTCATCGTGGTAGAACTGATAAACTTCTAGGGCGGAAGTTGCAGGATCAAAATAAAAGTACCAGGTATCTTTTCCCACAGGTTCTTTATAGGCAACCTTAAGTACATTATAAATTTTCCCTTTAAAAGTTTTTCTATATACTTTTGAATCCATTGGTGTTCCCGGGTCTTTTAGTTTCATAGGCAGTCCGTATAAATAGGTGTAATAGTTCCTCATGGATTGGGTTCGCTCACAAGTTAATCTGTGTTTTTTAGTTTCGTCTTCAGATATTGTATAGGAACCATTAAGCAGAAGTTTACAGTCCTGTTTGCTTAAAATTTGTTCTGTTGTCGTGTCATCTTTTTTAGTAACTAACTTAAAATATTGCTGGGGCAGATCAATAGTTATTTCGCTTAACCTATCGCTGCTGTTAGGGGTCTTCATGGTAATGAAAAGCTGACCCCTAAAATCCTCCCAGTTTCCTTGCGGATCGTGATAGGCTATCGCTTTGTTCAGCAGTTGGGTGGCAGTAAGGTTCTGTCCAAAAATGATAGTCGTATTCAAAGCAAAAACTAATAGTAAGAAAACTTTGGTCATGATTTGATTATTTTCTGTATAAAGAAATACAATGTCTTAAATTTACCTATAATTATTTATTTAAATTTAAAAAATATACATCGGGCAAAATGACTGGATACGGATTTACGGACATTTTACAATTGGTTGGCGCCCTGGGCTTATTCCTCTTTGGGATGAAAGTAATGAGCGATGCTTTGCTAAGGCTGGCAGGGAATAAAATGCGGTCTATTCTTGCAACCATGACTTCTAACCGGTTTTTAGGTATAGCAACGGGGTTTCTCATTACCTCCGTAATACAGTCTTCTTCTGCCACAACACTTATGGTGGTAAGTTTTTCAAATGCTTCTTTACTAACCTTGCCGGAGGCTATAAGTGTAATCATGGGTGCCAATATAGGTACTACCATTACAGCATGGTTAATTACTCTTTTGGGATTTAAGGTTAGTATGAGTACCATAGCGCTTCCTCTGGTAGGATTTGGATTTCTTTTTACCTTTTCAAAGAAAGCGCAAACTCAAAATTGGGGAGGTTTTATCATAGGATTTGCAGTTCTGTTTATCGGATTACAATTCTTAAAGGATGCCATGCCTAATATTAATGAGAATCCCGAAATATTGGAATTTCTAAAGAGATACACAAATGCGGGATTTTGGTCTGTATTACTTTTTCTATTAATAGGCACTATTCTTACTCTTATTATTCAATCATCTAGTGCTACAATGGCGCTTACACTGATTATGACCGCTCAAGGATGGATCCCTTTTGAGTTGGCTGCCGCCATGGTTTTGGGCGAAAATATTGGCACCACCATAACAGCAAATATTGCGGCAATTGTTGGTAATTTCCAGGCAAAAAGAACGGCTAGGGCCCATTTTATTTTTAATGTTTTGGGTGTAATTTGGATGCTGGTTTTGTTTTATCCATTTTTACAGTTAATAAGCTGGATGGTTCAGAAATTAGGGTCTGCATCCCCATTTGTCACTGCTGCCGCTGTACCGGTTGCGCTTTCTTTATTCCACACGGTATTCAATGTTCTGAATACATTTATATTGGTTTGGTTTATTAAGCCTATTGCCCGATTGGTAGAAAAAATGGTGCCTGAAACTATTACCCCGGAAAAGGACATAGAAGTACCAAAGTATTTAGAAAAGAAAATGCTGCAATATCCGGAGACGGCTATTGCCACTTTGTTTAAAGAGACAGATTATTTATTCAAGAACGCAATTTTTGAAATTGTAACTCATGCTTTGAATATTCATCGCGGGGATATTTTGTCTGATTTAAAGGCTAAAAAAGTTATTAAAAAATCTGTGGAAGATTTTAAGATAGATGTGAGGGCCTTATATCTGTCTAAGGTAAAGACTATTTATGGTGAAATTATTAAATACGCTACCATGGCTCAAAGTATATTAAAGCTAACTGAAGACCAGAATAGACGAATTATGCAAATTAAACTGGCTAACAGGAAGATGGTAGAAATTCTCCGAAATGTAGGTGAATTAAGCCGGAATGTTTCAAAATATTTGGAATCGGATAATGCATATATTAAAAAGAGATATGATAATTATAGAAAGATAGCTATATCGGTATTAAGGGTTATATTTTTATTTAAAGATGAACTTAAAAAAGAGGAATTCCATGAACAGTTAACGGCTCTAATTAGCAAAGTTCAAAATAATCTGGAAAAACAAAATATTGAAATTGATAGACTTATTAGGGAAGATCTTATAACCACAGATATGGCATCATCCCTGGTTAATGATCACGACAACGTTGAAATTCTAATAGAGAAACTAATAGAGGTCGCTCAAATCTTATATGTATCCTCAGATCCATTATTAAATGAGTTACCTGAAGAAACCAGTTTGAGCGATAACGCTGCTTAATTGGGTCAACTTCCTATTTACTTTGATTTTATTAAAAAATTGATTCGATTTCTAATCTATACTTGCAGGTTTAATACTTCGATCGTACATATCATAATATAATTCGAGCAAATTATTAGTTGCCGTCATTAAATCCTTGGTTTCTATCAGAATTGAAAAATAAAGTGTTGTATTTTTTGGGCTGGATTCCTCTGATCGGGTTCTTTGTATTTGTTTTTCAACCTTAAGAGAAACCATTTTATATAATTCTTCCTTTTTGTTTAATATTTCTCCTATTTCTTCAAAGGAACGATTGTCAAACGCCTGTTTAGAGCGCTGCAGAAGGGACTCTAATTCATGATTTATTTCGGTGAGTTCTTTGACCTGATTATACTTTAATTTTTTGTGATTATTGTTTACGTGTTTATGGGTGATTTTAGTTATGTATTCAAGAGACTGTGCAATGTCTGTTAAATATCCTAGAATATTTATATAGAAATTACTGGCCTCCAAGCTACTATCATCAAGATTTTTTATAAAGTAAAATAAATGGTCTCTTAGATCATCTATTTCCGTAGATAATTTAACTACATTCTTTTTATTCTTTTTAAGGATATCCAGATTTTGTTTGGCCAGACCGTCTATACTATTTCTATATAATTTACTACTTCTTTTTAGTACGTTTGAAATATTATGTGCACTTTCTTCTATTACGCCCTGAATGGAACTACTTTCCGATCTTACCAACATATCCTCAGCACGTATAGCCTTAGCTTTTCTTTTATAGGAAATGTAATTTCTGGCTAACAATAATATGGCAACAAACAGTAATACTGCAATAGCTGCACCTTTACCGAAACTTATAATCGCTAAAATTGTACCTGCAGCTATAAACGCAATAATTGCTGTTGCAAACCAACCTCCAATCACGTTCAATACACCTGCCACTCTATAAACTGCACTCTCGCTTCCCCATGCACGATCTGCAAGTGAAGTCCCCATGGCTACCATAAACGTGACATAGGTTGTTGATAAAGGCAATTTATAAGAGGTTGCAATTGAGATCAGAATGCCAGCCACCATAAGATTTACAGCAGCTCTAACCATATCAAAAGCTGCATATTCATGTATTTTCCCTTTAGACAAAGCAAGAGTGGGTTTTTTAAATTGCCTGTTAATTTTTTCGAGGATGGAATTTGGTAATACCGTTTCGGTATATTTGGATGCTAAAATGGAAAACCTTACTAATCCTCTAGACAAATTATTTGGTTTAAAACGTTCTTTTGCATCTCCCTCTCTAGCCAGATTAATCTCAGTATCCGCTACATAACGAGCTTTTTTTGAAAACCATAATGTCAAGACCATGATCATTCCAGATATGAAAAGTAAAATTGTCGGTGTAGGAACTTTTGAGGCTAATACTTCCATGCTAAATTCTGTAGCTGCAACTCCGGAAACTGACCAAGCCTCATAAGACTGATATGCCGCAATGGGTACACCTATAAAGTTAACCAGATCATTTCCTGCAAAGGCCAGTGCCAATGCGAATGTGCCCACCCCAATGATTAATTTATAAATATTGGTTTTGGTGAAATTTATCAATATCAAGGATAATAAAAACCAAAACACAAAACTGATAAGAACAATTGGTATTACCTGATCTTCTAGAAATGTACTAATTTTCATACCCCCTATAATGTCATAACTTTCTCCGGCAAAGGGTGTTCCTTTAATACCTTTCATAAAGATAAAATAGGTAATTGCGGATAATGCAACCCCACCAAAAATTGCACCTGCCCACTTGGATTTTTTTTCAAAATCAAATGACAATAAAATTCGGGAAACCCATTGGACAATGGCTCCTATGGAAAATGCTACTACAACAGAAAGTAATATTCCCATAATTATCTGAAACGCTTTTTCAGTATTGATGTAGTCTACAACTTCGTAAAAACTCGCACCATCAGCACCTATTTTTATGAGTGACATGGCTACCGCAGCACCCAACAATTCAAATACAATAGAAACCGTAGTAGAGGTGGGCATACCCAGCGTATTAAAGAAATCCAATAACAAGATATCGGTAATCATTACAGCCATAAAAATGAACATAATCTCATTGAAGTAGAACTCTCCCGGATTAAATATTCCCTTTCTTGCTACTTCCATCATCCCACTTGAGAATATTGCCCCAAAGGCAATGCCCAAACTTGCCACAATCATAATAGTTCTAAAGGAGATGGCCTTGGAACCTATTGCTGAATTTAAAAAGTTTACGGCATCATTGCTTACCCCAACTACTAAATCCGCAACTGCCAAAGTGGCCAGAGCAATGATCATTATAAAGTAAATATTATCCATAATTTTCTTGAAGGATTAATTCGTAAATATCTAAAGTATGCATTTTTTGTGTGTTATCTTAAGGTTATTATTTGCACTAAAAATGGAGATCCACTTGCAATCTGTATAGTAAAATGTCTGTTTCACCCAGAATATCTAAAAAACTGATATCCGTTTGTACTTTTAATTTATGGCCTACAATAAATTTAGAAACACCAAAGCTATATTGATCTGATTTGTTGGTACCTGTAATTTCCAGATCGGGGTTTATATCAGAAAACCTAAAGGCCAATGCCCAATTACTCTTAAATACATATCCAGTTGCAAGGTTTAAGCCATTGCCTACATTAACAACATCTCCTGTCTCGGTGCCATCAGAATTTTTAGCTATTGGGTCTTTAGCAGTCCTATTTGCATATTCCCCCATAAAGGAAAAACCTCTGTATTTGAACATGGCATCTATAAAAAGTGTATTTATAGTTGTTTCATAAAGATCTACATCATTGTACATAAAATTACCCAGGTTACTTCGGGTTCTTACCGCATTGGAATTAATATCATAAGTGGCTGACAGCATTAATTTGGGCTTTTCTTCCCTTTCGAGATCACTGCCGGAGTAATCACCTTTATTTTTAAATTTCCCAAAAGGTAATAATTCCAATCGCCCGGTATATTGATGGCCTCCCAGGTTTCCAAGAACCACGTTTCTGCCCTCGCCTTGTGAAAATGCAAACTTCTCTCTTACCAGGAACTTATCTGAAAGATTAAAATGATGTCTTAATTGTAAGCCGATATCGCGATCTATATTATAGGCGGCATTCAATAATGATCGATCAACCAATTGCAAATTTCCTGATGAGATGACCCGCTCAATATTGCCAGGTAATTTTGTCTGTCCTGCCCACAATACAAAATTTCCAGCAAAATTCCATTTTATTACGGCATCCAATATCATTCGCGGCGCATTTCTGGTAAACTCTGATTGTCCGGCCATATCCCTGTTAGACAAGCCCAATTCAATTTTATATTTCAACTTTGGAGAAAAAGCAAAACCATCAAATTTTAATCGTGCTCTTCGAATCAACATATTAGATGCAGGATTTATCCAACCACCTTCCGGTCCTTTTTCCCAATCAGCTGATCCTAGAAATTGCATACGTGCGCCAAATTTCATACTCCAGGTGCTATCCTTACCGACAAAATTCAATATACCCTTACCAAAGATGGGTGCTTTAACTTCTTGTGAAACAGCTGTAAAAAATAGGAATACAATAAACGTAAGGGAAAGTAATTTTGATCTCATTGCGTATTAGTTTTTGTCGGGTACAAATAACCAAAATAGTTGTTAACATAACGTTAACGCAATATTAAGTTATAAAACAAAAAAACTGCCTTGGCCAAAGGCAGTCATTACAATTCATAAATGATAGTCGACAAAAACTAATATTCAATATGAAATTGCTAAATATAGTGTTTAAACACTAAAGCAAATCTCAAAAAAAGTTATGATGTATATGTAACGTGAAGATTAAATTATCATTAATATCCTCCATAGAGGACACGGCGTAAAATACTATAAATCAATAATTAACGTTTTTAATGTAAAATTAACGTTATGCAAAAGTTGATTTAAGGTTAAAAATATTTATCTTTATGCTAATTAAGAATTACAAAAAAAATGTAAAAATGAAGAAAGCAGTTTTATTTATGGTGATGGCCTTTGTTACAGTATTGGTCTATGGACAGGATAAGAAAGTGCAGAAATTTAATGATGAAACTAACCTAATAGAAGTTACAGACTATCATGATAATGGTATAATAAGCCAGGAAGGGACTTTTAATTTAAAAGGCGAATTGCATGGTGAGTGGATTAGTTATGATGCTTTAGGGAATAAAATGTCTCAGGGTAGTTATGAAAATGGCGATAAGTCCGGCAAGTGGCTTTTTTGGTCCAATAATACCATGAAAGAAGTGGAATACAGTAAAAATCAAATTGCCAGTATTAACGGAATAAAAAATACAACTCGTTTAGCAGACAAAAACTAATAGTTTATCTACATAAATAGCTAATCACATCCCGCATAAAGCGGGATGTTTTATTTTAATATCAAAAATATTTGTTACTTACGCGAACTTTGTTCAGAATTCGCAGTAATGTATGCGGGTTCTTCTGATACTCTTTGCAAACGAGCAATATCCTGAAGATTTATTTTTTTAGTTTCGAGACCATTAATTATCTGAGTAGTTTTATTTTCCTCAATAATTATGGGTACTTCTATAGTCTCATATCCCAAATAACTCACTACCAAAGTGTAGTTCCCAGGATTAATATCATGAATTTCAAAATTTCCGTGAAAATTAGTCTGAACGGTAGTTGGCGTATTTTTGATATTTATGTTAGCGAATAATAAGGGTTCATTATTCAGTTCTTTGTCCAAAATAGTTCCAGCAACAGTTCCCTGTTGTTGAGAAAACATCAGTGTTGTAATGAATAGCGAAAATATTAAAGCTAAATTTTTCATCGATGGCCTTGTTTGTAACGCAAAGGAATGAAGTCGATGTAAATCTAAGGTTACCCTTATATTA
>Ga0316198_10000203_pt1 | contig 28437 bp, 33 predicted proteins | sample OudBieAanoxic_MG_FD_204935 | JGI IMG/M metagenome (GOLD analysis project Ga0316198, IMG submission 204935) | Coastal sediment microbial communities from Oude Bieten Haven, Netherlands - site A anoxic | ecosystem: Environmental > Aquatic > Marine > Coastal > Sediment | place: Netherlands... | reverse complement strand
CAAATCAACTGTGGCCAAAAACCCTGTCGAAGATCCACGCGGCAAACAGCAACAGACCAAGAACCACGACGATTGCCGGTCCGGTCGGCAGGTCGAGGTAAAAAGAACCCACCAGACCGAGGCCTGATCCGAGAACACCCACGATCCACCCGACAGCCAGACGCGATCGCATGCCGGCGTGCAGCAGAATGGCCACACAGGCCGGGATGACGAGGTAGGCGAAGACCATCAAGATGCCGCCGATCTCGACTGAGAAGGTGATCATGACTCCGAAGCTGAAATAGAAGAGGAAGTCCCACCAACGAACCTGCCAACCGCGGCGGTATGCCTCTTCCGAATCGCTGGTAATGAGCATGAATCGGTGACGCAACAGCCAGTGGAAAAAGCCGATGACAATGTAGATGACGAGCACCTTGAGTACCGTCGGCCAGGTCACCCAGAGCAGTGAGCCGGCGAGAGTCTCCTTGATGTGCTCGGCGCCCTCCGGAGCGCGATCGGCCACCAGGATTGTCGCCGCCGAGGCGACCACAAACGTGATGCCGATGATCGCTTCCTGCGGCAGCTTCTCGATCTGAACCCGGGTGAGGGCAAAGAGAGCGGCGGCCAGAGTCGCGAATCCGAGACTGAAGAGAGTCGAACCAGGTTCACCCGGGTGTTGGCCGAACGCGAAACCGACCACCGCACCGAGGGCGGCAAACTGGGCTACCGCGAGATCCACGAAGAGGATCCGACGCTCGATGACATGAATCCCGAAGAACGCGTGAAGACCCACAAGGACCAGGCAGGCAGCAAAGGGCGCGGCCATGAAACTCAGCATGTCGGTCATCGGTGGACTCCTCGCAGATCACTCATTGTGGTCGTGAACATCGTGATGACTCTCTTCCCCATGGTGGAGGTGTTCGTCTGTCCCGCCGGAAACTCCAAATGCGTCGCGCAGTCTCTTGACCCACAGATCGACGAGATCGAAATACGAGTCGACCCCGGCTTCCCCGCCCACCGACATCGGCACCACCACCGGCACGATTCCGGTCCGTTCGGCGATGAGCTCAGGTTTACGCTTTTCAAAGTAGTTGGCGGCCAACAGCACCTCGACATCTTCGTCATAGATTCTCTGAATCAGCTCGGCCACGTGGCGGGCTGTAGGAGGAATGCCGGGCTTCGTTTCAACATAGCCAACGACATCGAGGCCAAAGAGGGTGGTGAAATAGACCCAGTTCTTGTGGTAACAGACGAGCTTCCGGCCTCGGAAAGGCATCGCTTCAGCGAGCCAGCCGCCAATTTGGTCGGCAATGCCCTGCTCCTCCAGGAACGGCACCAGGCGGCCATTCTGGGCCAGGAGAGCCAGGGTTTCGACACCGAAGAGTTCGACCAGATCGTCGCCGTAGAGGCGCCGAGCAAGACGATTCTTGAAATCCATGAGATTGGCCCGATAAAACTCGCACCCTTCGGGGTCGACCTTGCACAGGCCGGTTGTGATATTGCCCGCGACAATGGTCATATTGATCGGTGAGGTCTGGATGTGTGGGTTGCCGTAGATATGGACATCGCCGGCCGAGCGGTCCGCCGAAGCCGGCTTTTCCAGCAGGTCGGTGCCATGCGCGGCCGCAACGTACCCTACCGCGCCATCGGCGATATTCCGGTTGCCCGATTTGTTGACCAGTACCGGCGCCCAGAGCTCGAGGTCGAGCCCGGTGCTGACAAAGAGATCGGCGTCCCGGAGCATGAAGGCGTAGGACGGTTTGGGTTTGACAAAGTGGGCATCCGCGTTGCCGGGGACGATTGCCTCGGCGACGACCCGTTCGCCACCAAGCTCACTGGCGATGGAGGCGTAGGTCTCCTGCGTCGTCACCACCTTGATCGTGGCTTCGGAGGCGATCGGCATTGTCAGGATCATCGCCAGCAGTACAAAACGACGTTTCAATGGTTCCATGATGATCACCTCAGTATTCCTCGTGCTTGTGGGGCCCGGCCGCGAACGTGAACTGAAGCTCGTAGCGATGATCGGTCCCGAACACATTGTGGTCGCGGTAGGAGTACTGCCCCCGCAACCTCACGAACTCTGACTGCCAGAAGGTGAGATAGGGCGACAACCCCCAGAACTCATAGCCCGCCTGTCGCTGGTCCTCAACCCAATCGCCACGGATGCCCATAATCCATCGACGCGCGAATTTAAACTGGCCATAGACATAGCTGCCCCAGGTGTTCAGGCTGCCGCCTTCTTCGAGGTCGAGCCATGACCGAAGAAGCATGCCCCGCAGCTGGAACCCGCGATAGAGCTCGCGACCGAACGGGTACCAGTCGTAGACTATGTCAAGGGCGAGAAAGTCGTGGTCGAGGTTGCCGTCGTGGTCAGTGACTCCGTGCAACCCGGTCAGATCAACCTGGACGTATGTATTGTCGCTGAGGTCCCAATAGCTTTTCAGATAGGCGAGGAAGGTCGGCTTTCTCCAATCGGAGCCGGCGAAAGCTACTTCGTTGTTGCCGTTCATGATCTCGACCGTGAGTTCGTTGGCATCGGCCCACAAGCTCGGCATCAGCCAATCGAACGACACGCCGGTGCCCGAGAGGCCGTGGGCGCCGAAACTCTCCTGGAGGACCCACGGGAAATCGGTCTGAGGCAACGCGTGCATGTGCCAGCGATTGAGGACGCCGAACTGTTGGCGCTTTTTGCCGACCGTCAATGCTGTGTTACCAGGTAAATTGATCCAGCTCAGATAGCCTTCTTCAAGCTCGAATCCGCCATCTTCGTGCTCTTCACCGTCCTCGTCGTGGTCGTGATATCCCCACATACTGTGGGCCCCTTCATAGCCAAAGACCACTTTCATGCGGGTGTAGGGATCGAGGTATGACTGAAAATCGAGCTCGAAATGCCGGGGCTGCATTTCGGTCCTGAGATGGTCTCCACCGACCAGAAAGACATCGCCGTTGGCCGAAATCTCGGGATTGAGCGCCGTCTGCATCCGGGTGCCAGAAACGAAGTCGGTACTGGTGTCCACCGCATCCGGCGCGGCGGCCTTTGCCGCCTCGGCTGCCACTGCCTGTTTCAGGTGGGCAATCTCCGTCTGTCTTTTCTGAGCTTCTTGCTGCGCTTTGAGCTGCGCGAGCTGTTCCTGAACCGTTAGCAGCTGGCGGGTCAGCTCTTCAACCTGCCGCTGCAGTTCTTCGACGGTCAACGGTGCCGTGGGCTCAGGCCGCGGCGGGTCGACGCTTTGCGCGACGGTAGGCGCGACGGCCAGTAGAATTGCCGCCAGCCAAAGGCTCGCGCCACGAAAGAATCGTGTTTTCATGGTTTCTCCCCTGTCGTTCCATCATCGGTCGGGTTGTGTTACCGATTCAGGTCGTCAGGGGTGGACCTCGCAACAGGGGAAGGTAGGAGTGAAGGCGTGACCGGAGATCCGAAGATGCGCCGACAATCGTCGACTCGCCAATCGCTGCCTCTTCGATCCCCGCGAGGCCCAACGCATCGGCGACAGCCGTTCCGGCGAGACACGCAAGGCAGGGGTGCGGCGTTACCACGTGGCCCGAGCCATGCAGGTGGTTGGTCTGTGACGTCGGGCGGGAGGCCGAGCAGGCGAGCTCCTCCTGGGGAACGGCGGCGTCGGCATGGGTGTGAGGTGTCGACAACAACACGCCTTGCCACGTCAGTGACATTGCCGCAACGAGGAGTACCGTTACCCGGGCCAGTGTTCTCACGGATTCATGATGAATGGAAGACGCGTGGAAGTCAAATAGCTGAGGGTAGCTACTTTAGAAGCGTTCGACCGCGGCGCCGGCTTGGCCTGCGATGACCTCGAGGGCCAACCTCGCGTCGTCAGAAAAAACCACATCCTTCGGCAAATAGGCCACGAGCCAGGCCTTTCTACTATCAGACTGAACCTTCACCCGCTCGCTGCCGGTGATGGGTGTATCGATCGGACCGATCTCGTCCACCAGCAGGGGTTTGGCCTCGGCGTTGAACGGCCCTCGCAAGGATTCGTAGGTCTCACCCGCTTTTCCGGCCCGGAAGACCAGCGAAGATCCGAGACTCCCTTCTTTCATCACACAACAGGGCACGGCGAGCTCGGCCGACAGGCAGTTGTTGATATCGACCAACGGATGGATCGCCGGCAGCTCGGCGCCCTTGACCAGCCGACGAAGGAGGGCCTCCGAAGCTGGGCGGTAGCGGGTCGGATCGCAGCCCGCAGCGCGAAAAAGCTTTCTCATGGCGGCGACCGGCGGAAACGCTGCGATATCGGCTGCTGCAGAAAACCGCCCCCTGACCCCGGAGACAACCCGCGTCCGGAGATCGCTGAGCCCACTCCGGTCTTCCCCCACCGTCAGAAACGCCCAGAACAAATCCCATCCATCCATTTCGATACGGACTTCAAAAGGCAACGATTCCATTTCGCTACCTTACCCAATTCAATCGCCGTCGACCAGGCGAATGAGCTTCAACGCCGACCTTGCTGACGGTCTGCAGACGTCGCGACGCACCGTCGCCAGCGCGTGGTTCATGGCCTTCTCCTGCGGATGAAGCCTGAACTCACTCCGTTGCCGCCGGCGGGTTGAGGTGCGGCCGTCTCGCCGCACTTCGTCGATGGCAGTGAAATCGTGCGGGCGAGACGCCCGCACCACAAACACGTCCTGTCGAAACCCGATCTGGGGTGTAAGATACGGACTATGGAAGCAGATGAAATCAAGCGGATGTACGAATGGATCCAGGGCCGGGTGACTCTCGCCGATGCCACCGACGGGATTGCCATAACGTTTGACGAGCCTGGTCCAGGCGAATTCTCGGGAGCGGGCTTCGGACCCGATGCCGTCGAGCTCACTATCGGATCAGATTGGTGGGCAGAGATGACCACCGACATCGTCGAGACACCGGATTTCGCGGAGCCCGGCGAGTCGCCGGACCAGGTCCTTCAGTACGCACGCGACGTGGTCAAGGAGTACGTAGCGAAGAGGCTGTACACCTGACCATCTGCCCACGCTCCCGGATGCTGGATGCTAGATGCGCGATGCGCGATGCGCGATGCGCGATGCGCGATGCGCGATGCGGCAAAGCAATAAATCATTCGGGTTCATTGTCAAGAGCTCGGCGGGTGATACATCCGAAATTCGAAATCCGAATTCCGAAATCTCAGCACGGGTGAGCGAATCGAATATCCAGTATCGAGAATCGAGTATCGGGAGGCGGTTGCCCTCCCCATTCGCCATTGCCCCCACGTACTGCGGGGTCTTAATCGGCCAGCCGTCTTTCGGCAGCGCGGGCGTGCGCTTCGAGACCTTCCAGCCGAGCGAGAGCGACTGCATCCTCTGTCGCCTGCCGGGCGGCACCCACATCGTTGATCTCGAGCCAGGTCCGAACCCGGAGGAAGTCGAGCACCGACAAACCTCCCCGGTAGCGCGCAACACCACCGGTCGGGAGCGTATGGTTCGGCCCCGCACCATAGTCACCGAGCACCTCGGCGCTGCCGCCGCCGACGAACAGACCACCCCAGTGAGCGAGCTTCGTGGCCACCTTTTCAGGATTCTCAGTCATCACCTGGAGATGCTCCGGCGCCAACTCATCGCATACAGCGACCGCTGAACCGAGATCGGCAACCACGGTGATGAAGCCGTTTTCGAGGGCAGCTTCGGCCACCTCCCGGGTCGGCAGACCGACGAGTTGGTGGTCGATCTCTGCCTCGACAGCCATCGCCAGGGTTGCGGAGGTAGTCACCAGCACCGGGAGCGCCTCGGGGTCGTGCTCGGCCTGGGCCAGGAGATCGGCGGCCACGATCGCCGGATCGGCGCTGTGGTCAGCCAGAACCACGAGTTCTGAAGGACCGGCGAGCATGTCGATTCCGACTTTTCCTGACACCAACTGCTTGGCCGCGGTGACCCACCTGTTGCCCGGTCCAACCACGACGTCGCACGGATCGATGCCATCGATGCCGTGGGCCAGGGCGGCAATCGCGTGTGCACCGCCGACCGTGAGCACGCAATCGGCGCCAGCCACGGCCGCCGCCGCAAGGGTCACCGGTGCCGGGCACGGCGACGCCACAACCACGCTCTCGACGCCAGCCACCCTCGCGGTAACTGCGGTCATCAGTACGGAGGAAGGAAGGGGATAGCGCCCCCCCGGGGCATAACACCCGGCCCGCCCGACCGCGGCGATTCGCTGCCCCGTTCGGCCACCGTCGATATCCAGCGTGACCTCGGACAACGAGTCTCGCTGCGCCCGCGCGAAGATCTCGATCCTCTCGGCGGTCCGCTCGAGGAGATCGCGATCGGCTTTCGAAACCAGTCGAAAGGAGCCATCTAGTTCCCGACGCCCGATCACGAGCACACCGTCCGCCGAGATCTCCCCAAATTGCTCGCCATAGCGCCGCACAGCCACCTCACCATCGACTCGGACCGCCTCGACGATCTCGGCGGCGGCAACCAGGGCTTCAGGATCGACAGCAGATCGTTTCTGGCGTGCGATTTCTTGCGTGGTCAGCCTCCGCATTTTCACGTTCCCCCTCCACCACCAAAGGTCCGGCTGCCGTCACGTCGCCGAACATTCATCCCTCGACGATCGAGCTCGGCCAAGACTTCGGCCACATCAACGCCTTGAGTCGCGAGCGTCGCGACGGCGAAATACAGCAGGTCTGCCGCCTCCCAGATGATTTCTTCTCGTGCCGATGCCTCTCCCAGTTCGCTCGCCTCTTCCGCCAGTTTGGCCGCCAGCAATTCGGGTTCACTCGCGAGACGGGCGGTGTACGAACCCTCCGGCGCATCCTCGAGCCGATCCGCGAGACGACGCTCGAGAGCGCCAAGTCCTCGATCATTGCCCCAGCATGTCCAGGATTCACGGTGGCAGAAGCCCTGGCCCCTCTGGCGAACCGTGAAGCGGAGGGCGTCCCGGTCACAGTCGGGATCAACCCGCAAAAGCTCCTGGGTAGCGCCGGAGGTCTCTCCTTTGACCCACAGACCACGCGACCGCGAGTGGTAGACCCCTCGCCGATCCTCGATTGCCTTGCGCAGGCTGTCGGTGCTCGAATACACAAGTCCGAGGGCAACACCAAGTTCGTCCGTGACCACCGTCGGCCACAGCCCGTCCGGTCGATCGCTCACCAGAGGCGCCGCAACGGCATCGGCCAGCGAAAGCCGGCCGGTGTAGATCGCCATCCCGACCTGAGCGTCAGCGCCGATCCGGTCAAGGGCGGCGACATCCTCACCCGTGGTCACCCCTCCGGCAACCGTCACCGGGGTGTCGCCCGCCGCTTCAACGACCCGCTGTGCCGCTTCGAGATCGATGCCGCCGAGGCGTCCTTCACGTTCAACGAAGGTCACGAGGAAGGAGCCGACCGCATCGCGGAGTTCGTGTAGCCGATCGAGGACCGAGGTACCGGTTCCTCGCTGCCAGCCCTCCACGACGACCTCGCCGTCGACTCCGTCGAGGGCGGCCATCACCCGCTCGTGTGGGAGCTGACCAAGAATCTCCGGTGTGGCCTTCGTGCCGAGGATCACTCGTTGCGCACCGCGGTCGAGCCAGTCGAGAGCGGCCTCAACCGATCGGATGCCGCCACCGACCCTGCACGGATGACGACGGACCAACTCGGTAATCACGTCGCCGTTCGATCCTCGCCCGAGAGCGGCATCGAGATCAATCACCGCAAGGTCGCCGGCGACCGCGAAACGTTCGGCAACAGCCAACGGGTCCCCGGCCTCGAGAGCCCGCTCGCGACCGCCCACCAGCTGGACAGCCTGTCCGTCCATGATGTCGATCGACGGAATGATCACAGTCGCACCTCCATTCCGAGCGAAGCCAACCGGCGCTTGATCGCCGAGACTGTTGTTAGCCCATCGTGCAAAATCGAGGCGGCAAGGACCGCATCCGCGCCGGCCAGCAGCGCCTGTGCCATGTGTTCGGCAGTCTCCGCTCCCCCAGAGGCGATCACCGGCACCCCAACCGCACCGCATACTGCCTCGAGGAGTTCGAGGTCATACCCAGAACCCGTACCATCGCGGTCCCAGCTCGTGAGAAGGATCTCGCCAGCGCCGGCCTCGACCGCCGCACCTGCCCACTCGACAACATCGAGATCCAGTCGATCTTGCCCCGACCGGACAACGACCCGCCAGCTATCTCCCACTCGAGCGGCATCGAGTGCCAGGACGGTGCACTGGCCTCCGAACTCGGAGGCCATTTCGCCGAGTAGCTCTGGCCGGGACACGGCTGCGGTATTCACCGCCACCTTGTCCGCCCCGGCCTCGAGCAAGGCCTTTGCATCCCCGAGCTTTCGCACCCCTCCGCCGACGGTCAGCGGAATCGGCAGTCGTCGCCGAACCGCCTGGACAGTCGTCAACGCATGCTCGCGCCCTTCGGGCGTCGCGCTGACGTCGAGGAGGACGAGCTCATCGGCCCCTTGTTGTGCATAGATGTTTGCGAGTTCCACCGGATCGCCGGCATCGCGAAGCGCCTGGAATTGGATTCCCTTGACGACTCGCCCGGCGTGCACATCGAGGCACGGAATGACCCTGCGCATCAACATGTCACACCTCCCTCGCACTGCAACCAGCGTTCGACCAGCCGCTCGCCCCATGATCCAGACAGTTCCGGATGGAATTGGCAGCCGAGGACATTTCCGCGTTCCACTGCGGCGACAAAAGGACCGCCGTGGTCGCTCCACGCCACCTGCCACCCCGGCGGCCGATCGGTGAAACGGTAGGAGTTGGCGAAATAGGCCGCGCCTTCTTGGAGCAGACGGCACTCCTCGTCGACCTCGACAGTGTTCCAGCCAAGCTGGGGCACCACAACCGATTTTGGATAGCGCGACGCCACCACCTCCAGCAGCCCGAGGCCGTCGGCCTCTTCGCCCTCCTCACTGCCCGCCGCCAGCAGGTGGAGTCCGAGACAGATTGCGAGGGTTGGTAGGTCCTCCTCGACCCGGAAGCGGATGGCCTCGCCGAGGCCGTTCTCGCCCAGCCGTTTCGCAACCGGGGCAAAGGCGCCGACTCCGGGCAGCACCACTCGTTTCGCTTTCCTCACCGCGAACGCGTTGTCGGTGATCTTGACCGAGCGGCCGAGTCGTTCGAAGGCGGCGACTACTGACGCCAGATTGGCCGCGCCTGTGCGAACGATCAAAACATCGGCGTTCATGGGCCGTCATCCGCTTTCAGGGAGCCCTTTGTGCTCTGCACGCCACCGCCGCCGGCGGCAGCCGTCGCCGCCTTGAGGGCCAGGGCCAACGCCTTGACAGCGGCCTCCGCCCGGTGGTGGTCGTTGGCGCCGCGCAAAACATCGACGTGTACCGCCGCCTTTAAGCTCATCGTCAGTGAGACAAAGAAATGGGAGACATTTTCAGCCGCCAGGGTCCCCAACATCTCCCGTTCGAGACCGAGCGCGACCTCGGGCCATGGTCGGCCGGAAAGATCGACAACCGCACGCGCCAGGGCCTCATCCAGGGGCGTATAGGCCCAGCCGAAGCGGGAGATCCCAGCCCGGTCTCCGAGGGAGCGGTCGAGCGCTCCGCCGAGGGCGAGGGCACAGTCTTCAGCTGTGTGGTGATCATCGATTTCGAGATCTCCACTGCATTCAAGTTCGAGATTCCACCCCGCATGGAACGCAAGGCTACCGATCATGTGGTCGAGGAATCCGATCCCCGTGGCCACCGAGATTTTCCGCTCACCGTCGAGCGCGAGATGACCCCGTATCGTGGTCTCCTTCGTCTGCCGGTCGATCGTGACTGTTCGTCCACTCATGGCAATAACTCCTCGAAATCTTTCGGTTTATGGATCACCTTTGCAGCACCCGCGTTCTCAAACGCCGTTTGCATCGACAATGGGTCATCGCCGACCCCAAGAAGCGCGATCGGCAGCACAGAGGCGCTACGAGCCGCGCGTAGGTCATCCGGGGTGTCGCCTACCATCCAGGCGGTTTTCGCACCGAGTCGCTGCAACGCAAGTCGGACCGGTGCCGGGTCCGGCTTTGACGGGGCATCCTCCATGCACACCACCGTTGAAAAAAGATCGGCAATCCCCTGCTCCTTGAGAAACCGTTCGGCATCCGATCGCGGTCGTCCAGTGACCACGGCAAGCGAGAACCCGGCCGCAAGCCTCTCGAGCGATTCGCGTTCGAACCTCAAAGACTCGAAACGACGCAGACCGGGAGCATTTTCGGTTCCCTGGTAGAGAGCCTCGAACCTCTCCGTTACCTCTTCGAGGTCGACCTCGACCTCGCGCTCGGCAAGCAGTCTGCGGGTCAGATCCCAGTCGTTGGTGGAGTCGCCGTCCGCCTTGGCGCGGGCGACGTCTGCGGGCGTGAGCTCGACATCCCAGGCCGCTGCCGTTTCGATGATGGCGCACCGGTACGACCCCGAAACATCGGCCAGCACTCCGTCCATATCGAAGAGCAGGGCATCGGGCTTACATACCGTCCGCAGACCCCGGCAAAGACGTTCGAAGTTCTCCTCGTCCCCAGGGAGGGTTATTCTGAGCCACCCCTCCAGGTCGACCCGACCCGGGAAACGCCGCACCGAGATGCCGAGCGCACCCAGACTCCCCCACACGAAGTCGGCATCATCGAAACGAGCGAAGACAAAGCTCGCCTCTGACGGCAGCACTTCGATGGCAAATGTACGCAGAGATTCGGTCAAAACGTCCCGCTGGGTGCGAATCATCGCAATCCGCTCGCGGTCGGGACCGTCCGACAGTGCCGTCATCAGCGCCTTGACCGACGGTGTCGATACCGGAAACGGCAGTCCAACCCGTCGTAGCCAGTCGATCACCCGCGGATCGCCGACCGCACAGCCGACGCGGAGACCGGCACAGCCCCAGGCTTTGGAAAAGGTCCTCACCATCACCGCGTTTGGGTGATCCATCGCCACTCGCGCGAGGTCGTTGTTGGAATCGGTAAAGTCGACATAAGCCTGATCGAGGAGAACCATAGAACGGGGCGCCCGATCAAGAATCTCTTCAAACACCTGCTTCGATGCGACAGCCCCGGTTGGGTTCGATGGGCTGACAACGGCGACCAGGCCGCCACCGTTGCCGGCGAGACGGCACACTGTGTCGACCGGATAGTCCCCGTCCCACCACGGCACTTCGACCACATCTGCACCGGCGAGAACGGCGAATCTCTTGATCATCCCGTAACTGGGCGTGGTAAGCACGGCACGTCGACGCGGAGACACTGCGCAGCGGACGATTCTCTCAAGAGCGTCGTCAGCACCGTTGGTAACAAGCACTCTCTCCGGGTCGACACCAAACCGTTCGGCGATGACCGCCTCGATTTCTCGATAATCGGGATAGCGGTGGACCGGCGGAACTCCTCCCGCGAGTGAAGGTGGCGGCGCGAGACTTTCGTTGAAGTCGAGTACCAGATCCGGATCGACGCCGGGACGATCGATCACATAGGGGGAGAGGCCGGCAACAACAGGGTTCGGCTCGACCAGCAGTGGTTTGACCTTCATCGTTCCCCCTAGGCTACGATCTGGGCGAGACGGGTGACGACGATGTCCGAGCCACCCGCAGCCTTGATGCGGGGCACAACCAACGGCAACTCGGATCGAGGCACCGCCGCCTTGACTGCGAAACCGTCGCCTCCCGCCAGAGTCGAGACCGTCGGTTGGCGCATGCACGGCAGCACCTCGAGCAGGGCATCGAGTCGGTCCTCGGAGATATTGACTTCTACCATCACCCGCCGCCGGGCCTCGAGGACCGAGCCCACCAGCAGCACCATGTCTTCGATTCGCGTTCGCAACCTGGAATCATCGAGTGCGCGGGGGCACGCATAAAGCCGGGTCGATGATTCCATCAGCGTATCGAGTATCTCGAGGTCGTTGGCGACGAGTGTCGACCCCGTGGCCGTGTTGTCGACGATCAGATCGGCATCTTCCGGCGGAAAGACTTCAGTCGCCCCATATGACCTCACGAAATGTGCATCGATGTCGCGCTGCTCGATCCAGGCGCGCGTCAATCGTTCGTACTCGGAGGCGACAACCAACTGCTGATCGGGAAGCCCTCCCGCAGCGAGCATTGCAGCCGGTGCGGCCGCCACGACACGGACAGGGTCGAGTCCGGTGTCGAGCAGCTCGACAAGCTCGCCGTCGAGTTCGGCCACCCAATCGGCGCCGGCAAAGCCGAGATCCCGCGAACCCGCATGCAGCATTTCGACGATGTTCTGCGGCTTGAGGATCTTGACCTCGCAATTCTCGAGGTTGGCGTGCGGTCGGTAGCTTCGCGCAGTCTGGCTGATGTGAATACCAGCTTCGGCGAGCAGGGACACCACGCCGTCGTGCATCCTCCCCTTGGGTATCGCGAGTTTGAGAACACCCTGGTTTTCGGTCGGGATCATGTTGCTTCCTTTCCCGACCTCGCGCGGCGTCAACAAAAAAAGACGCCGGCGGGGCCGGCGTCGTGGTTGAGGTTTCGAATCTACCTACACCATCACCGTGCCCCATTTGGGATATGGCCGTGATGATGATGGTGGCGTTTCGCGTTCATATCCAACTCAACAGTTACCGTAGCTCGAAAGATTCCAAGTGTCAAACCTGGTCTCACGCCACCTCGATGCTCAATGCTCGATCCAAAGCGCTTCTCGCTTCGGTGTGTCAGGTGCCACCCTCACAATTGTCAGCAGCACGCTCGGGGCATCAGGGCGCCGAAGACAATTGTGAAAGTGGCACCGGTATCGCCGAAGCTGCAACGCGCGTCAAATGGTCCTGACCTTGGCGGATCGATGATCGAGAAACGAGTATCCGCCGTTTGGTCGGCCCTACATCTCAGTGGTCGAGACGTCAGGCTCGCCGGGAGGCGCCTCGGCCCAGAACCAGCCGCGGAGGTCGCCTTCGACAAAGCCGAGCGCCTGATCGTCAGGATAGACCTCCGAGATCGCCGCCATAATCCCCTCGTCGATCCCCTCGACCGGACCGTGGCACATCTGGCACTCGGCCCTCAGCTTGATCGGCAACAGCGCACCAAGCTCACCGTTCGGTCCCGCAAGGTAGGTGGGATCCTCGGCGAGATCGGCAACATAGGGATCTGCCCATTGCGGGGCGACGTTGGCCGCATTGCGCAACTTGTGCGATGTACGGCCGATCTGCACTCCATACGTATCATTGATGTGCGCCGCCACTCCAGGCGCCTTCTCCTTGCAGACAGCGATCGCCGCACCCGCGTCACCCGAATCGAGGGCCGCAGACAACTCTCCCATCATTTCCGAGGCCAGCGCATTGACCGCGGTTGCTACCAGCTCCTGCTGCGCTTTTTGGGTCTCGGTCATCGAGCCGGGGAGGACTTTCTCCCACTGGACCACCGCCACATCTTCGACCTCAACAGATTCCTCTGCGGGCTTCGCACAGCCTGCTACCATCAGTCCAAGCACGATAATCAAGACGGCCGATCGTTTCATCTGGATCCCCCTCTCATGCAAAAAATGCGGCGATACCCGTCAGGGCTCGCCGCTCCCCAGCGTCTCGTGAAGAATGAGACGTACTCTCGTTCGAATTGAGCGCGAGAATTCACAAGATCATGATCGGTCGTCACAAGGCTGATGTCAAACCGTTCGGCCGCGAATCTCGGGCAGCAAACGGTCGCGAATGGCGTCTCGCACGGTCCGAAAAACCGTCATGATCTCGTCGTCGGTCCCTTCGGCGTCGGCAGGGTCGGGAAACGAGATATGGAGCGTTTCAACCGGCCGAGGGAAGACCGGGCAACTCTCTCGAGCCGAATCGCAGACAGTGATCACAAGTTCCCAGGGCTCATCAAGATAGGCATCCACCAGCTCCGGTCGGCCACTCGAGATGTCCACTCCAACTTCCGACATGGCCCGCACAGCCAGAGGATGCACAGCCTCGGCCGGCTTCGTACCGGCCGATCGTGCCTCCCACGTTTCACCAAGCTCATGGTTGACCCAACCCTCCGCCATCTGCGAACGGCAGGAGTTGCCTGTGCACAGGATGAGAACTCGCTTCATGGCTCCTCTATGGTTGACAACGCCCGACAACATTACTACATTTCGCGAGATGACGAAATGAAGAGTTCCAGCCTCGATACCACTGTTGCCGCCGCCCGCGCCCTCGGACACCCCGCCCGTCTCCGGACCGTGGCCATGCTCCGATCAGGCGAGCTCTGTGTCTGTCAGATCACCGAAGTCCTCAAGCTCGCGCCGTCCACTGTGTCGGCCCACCTCAAGGAGCTCAAGCAGGCCGGTCTGGTCTCCGAGCGAAAGGACGGAAGGTGGGTCTACTTCGACCTGATTGACGACGAGGGCACCAGGTCGTGGATCGAAGTCGCGCTTTCTGGCCTCGTCCATGATCCTCAGATCGAGGCCGACGATCTACTGGTCGACGAGCTGCGCCGGCTGCCCGTGGAAGACCTCTGCCGCTTCGGTTACGAAAAAGCCAAAGGAAAATCGATTCGCGAAAGGAACTGACGTGACCACTCCCAACAGCGTCACCCGACGCCTGTCCCTTCTCGACCGCTACCTCACGCTGTGGATCTTCCTCGCGATGGCGCTCGGCGTCGGTGCGGGCTGGCTGTGGCCCGGTATCGCCACCTTCTGGAACCGGTTCTCGGTCGGCACCACGAATGTCCCAATAGCCGTAGGCCTCATCCTGATGATGTACCCACCTTTGGCCAAGGTTCGGTACGAGGAGATGGGCCGGGTCTTCAAAGACTGGAAGGTGCTCGGGCTGTCGCTGGTCCAGAACTGGATCGTCGGGCCTGTGCTGATGTTCCTGCTCGCCATCGCCTTCCTTGCCGACAAGCCGGAGTACATGGTCGGTCTGATCCTGATTGGCCTCGCCCGCTGCATCGCCATGGTCATCGTCTGGAACGAGCTGGCCCACGGTGACAGCGAGTACTGTGCCGGGCTGGTCGCCTTCAACTCCATCTTCCAGGTGCTTTTCTTCTCGGTCTACGCCTGGTTCTTCATCACCGTGCTGCCGCCGCTCTTCGGGCTCGAAGGCACGGCGGTCCACGTCACCATCAGCGAGATCGCCAAGAGCGTCTTCATCTACCTCGGCATCCCGTTCCTGGCCGGTGTGGTCACTCGCTTCTCACTGATCTCACTCAAGGGCAAGGAGTGGTACCACGAGGTTTTCATCCCGAAGATCAGCCCGATCACCCTGATCGCGCTTCTCTTTACCATCGTGGTGATGTTCTCTCTCAAGGGCGAGGTCATCGTCGAGCTTCCGTTCGACGTGGTCCGGGTCGCGATCCCGCTGACAATCTACTTCGTGGTCATGTTCCTGGTGTCGTTTTTCATGTCGAAGAAGGTCGGCGCCGACTACGAGCGCTCGGCCACCCTGTCGTTCACCGCGGCCTCCAACAATTTTGAGCTCGCCATCGCGGTCGCCATCGCCACTTTTGGCATCTCCTCCGGCGTCGCGTTTGCTGCAGTCATCGGCCCGTTGGTCGAGGTGCCGGTGCTGATCGGGCTCGTCAACGTGGCGCTCTGGTTTCGTCAGCGTTTCTTCGCTCAACGAACCGCCGCCTCGCCTGGTTGACCAATTTCCGGTCAGATGAGATACAGGGTCGACCGCAGAGTCTCATAGACGCCGACTCCGATGAACACCAGCGCAGTCAACCGCCGCGCCCAGCGCTCGAAGACCTGCACGCGGTCGAGCGCCTCGCCCAGGCGCCGGGCGCCCGCCGCCAGCAACGCGGCGAAAATGATGACCGGCAACGCGGAACCGATGCCGTAGATCACGGGCAGCAGCAGTGGTGAGCTCCGCTCCACCGCCAGCGGTACGAGCCCACCGAAGAAGAGGCCGGCCGAAACGGGACAGAAGGCGAGGGCGAAGACGAGACCGAGAATTCCCGCGCCCCACACTCCAGCGCGATCAACCCTCGCCTGCAAACCGTCACTGACCCCGACCGAAGGAACTCTGAACTCGAAAATGCCGAGCAAGACGAGCCCGAGCACGATCAAGATCGGGCCGAGCAGCCGCGAGAAGGTCCCCTGCAAAAAGGTCGAGACGGACACCATCGACATCAGAGACCACACCGACGCCGCTCCGAGCACCAGATAGGCGAGACTGCGGCCTCCGGTGTAAAGCACGCCTGAGAGCAGGACCGCGCGACCGCTGCCAACCCGCCGTCCGACATACGACACCGCCGCAATGTTGGTCGACAGCGGGCACGGGCTGATCGACGTCAGGATCCCGAGCCACAACGCCGTACCCACAGCCAGCCAGAACGAGTCCATCAGCCTTCCGCGAGAAACTCGCGGGTCTCACTCTGTATGTAGTCGACAAAGCTGTCCTTGCTGCGAACCAGCTGCCAGACCTTGTCGAGGTTCTCCCAACGGACCACCTTCCCTTCGCGGTACTCCGCGAGCACAACCGATCTGGTTACGAGCTGGAAGTCCTGGATGAAGTGCGTGTTCTCCGCCTCGTCGATATTGAACACGCGCCAGGCCAGAGCGCCTTCTTCGAGCGCTTTCGGGAAGCCCGATTGGACTGCCTCGTCCGCGTAGGACTCAATTTTCTTGCACGTCGTGCAACGGACGTTGCCGTGAAAATAGATTGCGAAGATTCCGTCCGCCATCGCGCCCGCGTCTGGCTCCTGGGCCGATGCTCCTGGCGAGAGAAAGGAAAACGCGAGGGCCGCGCCTGCGGCCAGAACCACTGTCACGACAATGGTTTTTCGGTCCATATATCCTCCTATGTCAGCATGGCCTTGATGTCGTCGACCGACGGCACCTTGCCCTGAACCTTAAGCTCGCCGTCCACGACGAGGCCCGGAGTCATCATCAGCCCGAAGTCGGAGAACTTCGAGATATCGGTGAGCTTCTCAAGGTGGTATTCAATGCCGAGCTCCTCCGCGGCCTGACCGGTGAACTGAAGCAGCCGGTCACAACGTGGGCAACCCGGGCCGAGAACTATCAGCTTTTTCATGGCACACCTCCTACGCGATGAATGTTCCAAAGATGAGACCTGTGACGGTGGCCATCACCACCACCAGGCCGATGTAAACGCCGGTTTTTTTCCAGCCGATCACGCTGGCGATGACGATCATGTTCGGCAGTGACAGAGCAGGTCCCGCAAGCAGCAGGGCCAGGGATGGCCCGGGACCCATGCCCGCACCGATCAACCCCTGCAGAATCGGCACCTCGGTCAGGGTAGCAAAATACATGAAGGCGCCCGCCATCGACGCGAAAAGGGTCGCACCGAAACCGTTGCCGCCAACCGCGCCTGCCACCCATCCGGAAGGAATCAATCCCTCGTGACCAGGCCTGCCGAGCAACAGCCCAGCGATCAGCACACCTCCGAGCAGCAGGGGCAGGATCTGCTTGGCATAACCCCAGCTGGAGGCGAACCACTGTCCCAGCTCACCCTGATCGCGCGCCGTTAACAGCGCCAGACCGATGACGCCGGCAGTGAACGCAAGCTCGGGATGCCGGGGCAGCGCGATCGCGAGACCGGCGATCGGCACGCCGATCGCCACCACCTGCCACATTTTGAGCCCAAACCACCGAACCAGAATGATACTTAGCGCCAGGGCGCTCACTGAGGTCAGCCACCACTTGGCGCGCCATACGGTAAACCATAGCCCGGTCGGATCGTCCGGACGCGCCCAATTGGCGAAGACCAGGATCGCCACCTGGGCGGCGAAGAACGCGGCCGTCTGACCGAGCGGCCGTATGTCGTCCGGCTCAGGCATGGCCATCGCATCCGCAGCGCGCTGTTGTTCCGAGCGCCGAAAAAGGCATGCCATCAACAATCCAATGACCACGGCGAAGAGCACCGCGCCTATAGTCCGGGCTGCGCCCAGTTTGGCGCCGAGCACGCTCGAGGTGAGGATCACCGCAAGCACATTGATGGCCGGCCCGGAGTAGAGGAATGCCGTCGCCGGTCCGAGCCCGGCACCCATCGTGTAGATTCCCGCAAACAGGGGCAACACCGTGCACGAGCACACCGCGAGTATGGCGCCGCTGACCGAGGCCACCCCATAGGCCACCGCCCTCGGCGCCCGTGGGCCCAGGTATTTCATGACCGCCGCCTGGCTGACGAACGAGGCGATGGCGCCGGCGATGAAGAAGGCCGGCACGAGACACAGAAGGACGTGCTCGCGCGCATACCAGCGGGTCAGGGCGAGTGCCTCGGTCACCGCACCGTCGAAGCGGGGCATCCCCACCGGCAGCCAGAAGAGCACGGCGAAAATGCCGACGCCCCACGCGAGAACCTTCCACTCGGTCTTCCAGTCGATCACTTCACGCCTCTTGGCCGGGTTTTATTGGCAATTTCGCCAATTATTCCTCAAATCCACGCCGATCAGCCGCCAGCCACGGCTCTATCCCGAGCCGTCTCCTCGAGCACCGCCTCCACACAGCCGAAGAAGTTCAGTATGCACGGCACCCGAAGCCGATAGAAAATCTGAACACCCCTTCGTTCATCCAGCACCAGCCCCGCTTCCCGCAGCACCGCCAGGTGCTTGGAAACCGTCGAAACGTCGGCACCGATCATCTCGGTGAGCTCACAAACGCAGCGCTCGCCGCGCGAGAGCTCGTCGACGATGAAGAGCCGACTGGGGTGCGCCAACGCCTTCATAACTCGGGCCCGATGCTCCAGATGGACCTTGAATTCACCCTTGAGGCGTTGCGTCAATACCATATTTGGCAATATAGCCAAATAATTTCATCTGTCAAGGCGCGTGACCCGGCCCCTGAATTTTCCGCTATAGCATGGCCTCAGGGTCACGCAGACAGGAATGACGACGTGACGTGACAGGTACCCTATTCAGATGAAAGGAGCTTGGGCGGCACAGCGAGATTTCACGGGCCGTCAGTGAGCCACCACCCGCAAGGAATCGACTATTCGACGTCCTTTTCTCGGACTCGTCGCCGGTGATAGTGGATGCTCCAGTCTTCCAGCTTCTCCGCCGGCGGACAGGTGAGACCAAGCACGGCCGCTGTCACCAGAAACACGAGGGCGGTCACAGCCACCAGCCAAGACGGGATGAAGTCACCCACATGAAGACGTGCATAAAACTCGGCCAGGCTCGTGACGCGAGTCGGGTGTATGAAGAGCTTTGCGACCCAAACCGCGGACATGAAGCTGATGACCAGCAGGTAGTTGCGGCGCAACCGCAATCGCATGCCCGTCAACCAACTGATAGAGAAGTGAGTGTGGCGTAGATCGGCTGCAAGCAGGCGCTTCCAATCGGGACTTGGATCCGACCTGGTCGCCGGACACAATATGTTCGCAAAGAAACCCGATTCGAGGAGGTAAAGCCTCCATTTGCTGTGGTGAAGGTGACGGTACCGCCGACCTTCGAGAAGGATCGAAATGAATACCAACGCCAGGCCCAACAGGAGAGTGTAGTGAGGAACGTCGGCCGATCCGAGAGTAAACGTGGTAAGCGCTGTGGCAAGGATGACAGCCCAATTCGAAGTGACATCGAGGCGTTGACGCCACACCGACATGCGATTCATTTCCGCCCGATACAGGTGAGCCACCGCCATGACCGTGTCGCGGTCGTTCGTGGTTCCTTTCGGCAATTCCGTATCGATGACCATGAGCGCACTCTAGCACGAGGGGACACGGACCATTCGCGGATGAAAGGCGTACACTTGCTCCGTGATCACGGCCCGTCGTATTCCCATTGTCAGCGTCGTGCTTGGGCTGGCCGAGCGCGTTCATCTATTCCTCAAATACACCGAACACTCATACATGGTGCTCGTGGCCATTGCCATCGGATTGCTTGGCGGTCTCGGTGCGGTGGGATTCCGGGAGTGCATTCGCCTCTTTCAGGCGGTCGCCTGGCAGACGGACAGCGTGACTCTCGACTATCTCAGGAATTTACCGATTTGGTGGAAAGTGATCACGCCTGCGGTGGGCGGTCTGATCGTTGGCCTGATCATCGTGCGCTTCGCTGCCGAGGCCAAGGGGCATGGTGTGCCGGAGGTCATGGAAGCGGTGGCGCTTCGGGGTGGTCGTATTCGTCCCCGGGTGGTCATCGCCAAACTCATCGCCTCTGGTGTCTGTATCGCTTCGGGAGGGTCGGTGGGCCGGGAGGGGCCGATCGTTCAAATCGGTTCGGCGATCGGATCAACAGTCGGCCAGTGGTTGCGAGTCGGCGAACGGCGGATGCGTACTCTTGTTGGCTGCGGTGCCGCGGCCGGGATCGCTGCCACCTTCAATGCCCCTGTGGCCGGCGCTCTTTTTGCGGTCGAGATCATTCTCGGTGATTTTGGAGTCACGCAGTTTTCTCCCATCGTGATTTCGTCGGTAACGGCAACCGTGGTCAGTCGACACTTCCTCGGCGATTTTCCCGCATTCGAGGTGCCGGCCTATCGTCTTGTGAGTGCCAATGAACTTTTTGCCTATGGCGCGTTGGGGATCATCGCAGGACTCGTCGCCCTGGTTTTCGTTCGGACGTTGTACGGCGCAGAGGATCTCTTCGACAAGCTCAGATTTCCCGCCTTCCTGAAACCGGCCATCGGCGGCGTGCTCATCGGGATGATCGCGATCCGATTCCCGGAGATCTTCGGCGTCGGCTACGAGGCAATCAACGAGGCGCTGACGGGAGACCTTGGCTGGAAGCTGTTGCTCATCCTTGTACTGGTGAAAATCGTGGCGGTGTCGCTGACTATCGGATCGGGTGGTTCCGGCGGGATCTTCGCGCCGTCACTGTTCATCGGCGCAATGGCGGGTGGGGCTGTTGGTACGGTCGTTCATTCCCTGTGGCCCGGGATGTCGGGGAGCCCCGGCGCCTACGCTTTGGTGGGGATGGGCGCTGTGGTGGCGGCGGGAACCCATGCGCCGATCACGGCCATCGTGATGATTTTCGAGCTCACCGGCGATTACAAAATCATCCTTCCGTTGATGATCAGCTGCATCATTGCCACACTCCTGGCCACGCGGTTGCAGAAAGCTTCGATTTACACACTCAAGCTCTTGCGGCGAGGGGTCGATATTCGCAGCGGTTTTTCAGCCAATGTGCTCGGCCACCTGACGGCCCGGGACGCGATGCGGAGCGAATACGCCGAGGTCGGACGCGCGGACCAGCTGATGCCCGTGATCTCCCGTTTCGTCGAACGGCCGGGCGATACAGTGTTGGTGACCGGCGCCGATCAACGACTCCTCGGGGTGATTACCCTCGACGATATTCGGCCTTTGATGACCGACCCGGATTTGGTTCGAGGGCTGGTGATCGCAGAAGACATGATGCGCGTCGACGGATTTCCCGTGTTTGCGCCGGGCGATCCGCTCGACGAGGTGATGAGGCGGTTCGGCCGGTACCGATTTATGGCGCCGGTGGTGGACAACGGCCGCCTCGTGGGTGCGTTGTGGCCTCAGGACGTCATCGAGTCCTATAATTCGGAAATTCTCAAACGGGACATGGCGTCGACCATGGCGGTTACTGTCGGCAACAGCCCCAGGACGCGAGCCTTACCCGGCGTACGCGGCATGAGCATGGCCGAGGTTCCGGTGCCGGCGAGCTTTTTCGGTCGCAGCCTCGGCTCCCTCGACATCCGCAACCGGTTCGGTGTCAGCCTTCTCCTGATCAAGCGGAAAGGCGACGCCGGCGAACAGATCATCGACGAAGTGCCAGATGCCGACTCCGTGTTCCAAGAGGGCGACGTGATGTTGGTGCTGGGAAATGAGGATCGTATCAGTCGTTTCGAGAGGAACGGTTAGTTCGAAAAGAGCAGCATCGCAGTGGCGACCAAAAGTGTACGGCCACTGTCGAGGGTACCGCTCGCCAGGGAATACGGTGCCCCGTCTCGCGTAGAATGTCATGGAAGACAGGAGGTCCCATGGCTCCCACAAGCAGCAAGCTGTACCGTTCAACGACAAACCGCGTCATCGCCGGAGTCTGCGGCGGCTTCGCCGAGTGGCTCGGCTGGAACCCGACCACCTTTCGCGTTCTCTTCGTCGTCGTCTCGATTCTCTCCGCCGCCTTCCCCGGAATACTGGTCTATCTCATTCTTTGGTTGGTGATGCCGAAAGACTGAATTTCGGATTTCGGATTTCGGATTTGCTGTCGGCCTCCGGCCGACGCGTCGCACCGTCGCCTGCGGGCGGATCATAGCCTCCTCCTTCAGATGAGGCCTGATCCGCCTCAGCAGCCGCCGGCGGGTTCGGATTTTCCACCCATCTACCCCATGATCAGCGGTGGCCAACCGACGTCGGCGGAGCCGACCCCGCAATTCGTGGTTCGGGGGGCCGAACCACGAATTGCCTGCGAACCTTTTTGCGCGCCCTCCGTTGTGACTTGTGAGAACGGTCGTTAATGAAAGCAACGATCGATCGTCAAAGAGACAACACGGAGGTGAGACATGAAACGCAAAGTACTGATCCTGGTTACCATCGCGGTGCTGTTGGCAGCTCCAGCCGCATACGCCGGTGACGAGACCCGCTGGGTCAACGTCCACGTAACCGAGAACTCGAGCAACACCAACGTCGAGGTGCACCTGCCCCTCAACCTGGTCTTGACCGTTCTACGAAACGTCGATGTGGAGAACTTCCACGGCGGGCACGTGGATCTCGAACTCGGCGACGATATGGACATCAACTTTCCCGAGATCATGGCGGCGGTCAAAGATGCGCCCGATGGAAAGTTCGTGACCGTCACCTCGGACGAGGCCGATGTCAACGTCCACAAGCAGGCGGGGAATCTCTACGTCACCGTCAACCAGAAGGAAGACGAGATGGCGCAGGTCGAGGTCACCATGCCGATGGAGCTGATGGATGCCCTCAGCTTTGGCGAAGAGAACACCCTCGACATCGCCGCCCTGCTCCAGAGCTTTGACAAACTGCCCGACGGTGACATTGTGAAGGTCACCTCCACCGAGGCCAACGTCCGCGTCTGGATCGAATAATGAACAGCCAGCGCGGCATGTCGACCTTCGGTGCTGTGCTTCTTGCCGGGACGGCGGGCCTGCTCACCGCAACCCTGATGATGGACTGGATGGTCGTCGACGTGCATGTTCTCGACGTGTCGGAAACCGACGACATCCATGCCGACGTGCCGCTCCACATCAAGGTGCCGTTCCCACTCGTCATTGCCGATATCGCAACCGGCTTCATCCCTGACGAGGTGTTCGAGGACGCGCGGATCCCACCCGAGGCCAGGGTCCACAAAGAACTCGTCCTGGAGACGATCCGCGCTCTGCTCGACACTCCCGACGCCGAGCTCGTCAAGGTGCGGACGGAGGATGCCAACGTCGATATCTATAAAGACGGCGACACCTTGCGCATCGCGGTTGACGCCGACGACGCTGTCGTCCGCTGTAACGTGCCCATCGACGGAATCCTCGAAGCCCTCGAGGACTGGGACTGGGAGACCGTCGATCCACAAATGCTCTTCGACATTCTGCACGCCGCCGAGAACGGTGATCTCGTCACCGTGGCAACCGAGGACGGCGTTCGTGTCGCAATCAAAATGTGGTGACCGCTCTCAGTTCTGAGTTTTGAGTTTTGAGTTTTGAGTTCCCCCGCCCACGCGGCGGGGGTTTTACTATTTCGGGTGGGTGGTCGGTAATTCCGAATTCCGAATTCCGAATTCCGAATTTTCCTCGGGTGATTCGTACGCCTCCGGCACGTCCCACCCTCCAAGCTGTGCGACGCATTCCGCAACGCCCTGTGCAGTGATGGCTTCTGGCGTGATTGCCTCCCCCACCCGAATCTCAACCCTCGACCAGAAACGCCGGAACGGTCGGCTCATCGCCCTGCCGCCCTTGCGGCTGAAGAAGCTCCCCCACAGACCCACTAACGCCACCGGAACCACCGGAGCGGGCGTGTGCGCAACGATCTGCTCGATGCCGCGACGGAATGGCGCCAAATTGCCGTCCGAGGTGATCCCGCCTTCCGGAAAGATGCACACAAGTTCACCCTCGGCGAGCTCATCGGCAATACGGTCATAGGCTCTCTCGAGCAGCTCGGAATCCTCGCCGGCCGGGGCGATCGGAATCACCTTGGCATCGCGAAAGAGGAATCGCAGAATCGGCAGGCGTGCGTACTCGGCATCCATGATGAATCGCACGGGACGCGGTGAAGCCGACGACATCAACAGCGCATCGATGAAGCTGATGTGGTTGGCCGCCAAGACCGCGGCGCCTTCGGCAGGTATTCGCTCCGGATGATCCACCCGGACCCGGTAGAGAACATTGGCCAGGCACCAGGCGACGAATCGCAGGAGGAACTCGGGAATTACGGTGTAGATGTAGATGGCCACGGCCACATTGAGCAAAGCGAGGATCAGAAATATCCCAGGGATCGATACTGCAGCGGCGAGCAGGCCAACCAGCATGAACGACGAAAGGACCATCAGCAGCGCGTTGAGAATGTTGTTGCCGGCGATGACCCGTGACCGCTCCGTGCTCGCCGACCGCTGCTGAATGAAGGTCATCAATGGCACGGTGTAGAAGCCCGAGAAGACCGCGATCATGAAGAGATCGATCAGAACGTGGACGCCGCCGGGCTGCCGCAAGAACTGAGCTACTGTGAGCATCACGCCCTCGGCCGGCGCCACGAAGCGCCAACCCGAAAATGCCAGATCGATGGCAAAGATACTGATCCCAATGGATCCGAGGGGCACCAACCCGAGCTCGAGGTGGCGGCGCGACAGCCGTTCGCAGAGCATGGAACCCGAACCGATACCGACACAGAAGGTCGCGAGACAGAGCGTCACCACCGTCTCGCCACCCGCGAGGACATCCTTGGAGAAGTTGGGAAGCAACGACAGGAACGAGGCGCCGAGAAACCAGAACCACGAGATCGCGAGGACCGACAGGAAAACCGAGCGGACCCTGCGGGTCAGCCTCAGAATGTCGATGGTGGGTTTGACCGGGTTGAGACTGACTGTAAGATCCGGATTGGCGGCGGGCAGCTTCTTAATGTACATGCTGGTCACGAATCCCAAAGCCGCAACCGCGACCACCATCAGACCAAGCTTCGACACCCACCGCTCACCACCCGCCACAACGAGACCTCCCGTGATGGTGCCGAGGAGGATAGCGAGGAAGGTCGCCATGGCGACCAGCGCGTTGCCACCGACCAGGGTCTCGTCATCCAGAAGCTCGGGCAGGATGGCGTACTTCGCGGGTCCAAAGAATGTCGACTGCATACCCATCAAAAAAAGGACCGTCAACAACAGCGCAAGGCTATCAGTTGCGAACCCGACGCCGGCCAGGACCATGACGCCGATCTCCCACACCTTGACCCAGCGCATCAATATCCACTTGGGATAGCGATCGGCAAGCTGCCCCGCGGTGGCCGAGAAGAGGAAGAAGGGAAAAATGAAAACACCGGCGCATGCGACGACAATCGTCGCCGAGCTGATGCCGAGGAGGGTCATCGACCGATAGGCGATGAGGATGACGAGCGCGTTCTTGAACAGATTGTCGTTGAATGCGCCGAGGAATTGGGTCCAAAAGAGCGGCCAGAAGCGGCGTTCGGTCAGCAAGTGGAACTGGCTCACGGTGTCCCCTTTGAGCTGGTCGAGTACGAATGGTCTCTCCGTTTGTGAATCTCCACCGTCGCGTGGGCGATGCCGAGCTCTTCGGGGAGCCTTTCCTTGATCTCCTGGGGCGTCAGGGGATGGGCGGTTTCGACAGCAAGGATCGCGGCTCGATAGCCCGGTCCGATCTCCCATACATGAAGGTCGGTTATACGCACGGCGTCTCCGTCGATCGCTTTGCGCACAGACTCCAGAACTTCATACGGCACCTGGCTATCTACCAGCACCCGACCTGTACCTCGCAAGAGACCCCACGACCATCTGGCAACCAGGAACCCGCCAACGACGCCCATTGCAGGGTCCATCCACTGAAGGCCAGCGTGTTTTGCTGCTAGCAGAGCTGCGATTGCAAGAATCGACGTCAAGGCATCGGCAAGCACGTGCAGGTAAGCGGCGAAAAGATTGTGATCGTGTTTGTGCGAACTGCCGACGTCGTGGTGGTCGTGACTGTCGCGCAAGATGAAAACGCTGATAAAGTTGACCATTAGCCCGAGCACCGCGACAACGATGGCCTCGTTGTAGGCGATGTTCACAGGGTTGAAAAAGCGATCGATGCTCTCTACCACCATGAGCAGCGCAAAGAGCGCAAGCAAGATGGCACTCGCGAACCCGGCGAGAGAGTTGAGCTTACCGGTACCGAAGCTGAACGAGGGATCGTGGGCTCGTCGACGGACAAAAATGTAGGCGAAGACAGAGAGACCGAGTGCCGCTGTGTGTGATGCCATGTGCAGGCCGTCAGCGAGCAGGGCCATCGAGCCGAAGAGAATGCCGGTTGTGATCTCGACCGCCATCATGACGGCAGTTATAAGAACGACCCACCGAGTGCGAGCCTCGCCGCTTTTCGGCCGGTGTTGATCGAAGTGGTGTTCGTGTTCCAGGATGTGATCCCTTGACACCGGATCATAGCCCACCGCGATCGATTCTCAGCAGCGCTTGACTCGACACGGATCGAGGTCGTCGCTATTCTCCAATGCCCATGGGGACCAGATGGACCTGATCATACTTTTTGGAATCGCCCTCGGCCTCGCGATGGATGCCTTCTCCGTCGCGATCGGGGTCAGCATTGCTCTCGGCGGCACATCGAGGCGGCAGACATTTCGCCTGGCGTGGCACTTTGGCCTTTTCCAGGCGCTGATGCCGGTCATCGGCTGGGCGGCGGGCACCGCCGTGAGACCGTGGATCGAACGATGGGATCATTGGCTCGCATTTTTTCTCCTCGGCGTCGTTGGTGGACGGATGATCTTCGAGTCGATGCGCGGCGACAGTGGCCAGACTGCTCAAACGGACCCCACCCGAGGTTGGTCGCTGGTAGTGCTTTCAATTGCGACCAGCATTGATGCCCTTGCGGTCGGGCTGAGCTTCGCCGCTCTCCGCGTTCAAGTGTGGACCCCCGCAGCGATCATCGGCATCACGGCCGCAGCGATGACACTTTTAGGCACCCTCGGGGGCCGCGCACTGGGCGCTCGGTTCGGCTCGCGGATGGCGGTGGTCGGAGGCGTCGTCCTGATCGGGATCGGCGTCTGGATCCTCCTCGACCACCTCGTCGCCGGGTAGCCCCAGACGCTTTAGCGACCTCCCAACACGCGTTCGATCAAGCTGGGGTCGTCGATCGCGATCCGCTTGCGACCGAGAGTCACCAGACCCTGATCGGCAAAGTTCTCAAGCAACCGCGACACTATTTCCCGAGAAGTCCCGAGCTCGCCGGCCAACTCCTGGTGGGTCATCGATACCACCGGCCCGAGCTCTAACAGGCGCGAAGCCAGGCGTTGATCGAGCTTGTTGAAGGCGACTTCGTTGACGAGCTCCATCAAGTGATTCAATCGCGTGCTGAATATTTCCAAAACAAACTGGCGAAATCCCGGAGATCTTTCGACAAGGTCGTTGAAGAGCGCCCGTGGAATGGATATCGCCTCCAAATGGCCCTCCACCATGCCTTCCGCGGGATATGGACGTTTGTTCACGAGACAGCTGACCGTCACCGTGCACGACTGTCCAGGCCTCACCCTGTACAGCACCAACTCGCGGCCGGACTCGCTCGAAATGCTGACCCTGACGCAGCCGTCGATCACGAAACCGAAACCGTCACACCGGTCTCCCAAACGGAAGAGCCAACTGCGCGCCGGCATCTGAACCTCTTGCCCACCCGTCTGCACATGATCCACGAGCTCCGGCTCGAGACGGCCGAGGACGGGGAATGAGGCGCGGGCGCGTTCGAGAGATTCGGGATTCAACACCCGACCACCATAACAGCGTGTAACGAATTCCGCGTTCGGTGACAAAAGTTACTGACATCGGATCTCATTCTCTTAATAATTGAAGCAGAACATCACGGGAGGTGTGGGCATGAAGCTCAACGTCGGAATCATCGATCGCTGGGTGCGGATCGCCCTCGGTCTCGCCATTGCCGCCGCCGGCTTCTATTTCAAGAGTTGGTTCGGACTGATCGGTCTGATTCCACTCGTCACGGCAGCTGTGGGTTGGTGCCCGCTCTATGCCCCATTTGGGATCTCGACCTGCAGGTTGCGGTCGGAAGGGAACTCCTCATGAAAGTCTTCAGAATCATTCTCGGCGCACTTGCCTTCAGCGCGTTTATCATTGCCGCTGGCCCTGTTGGTGCTCAAACCCAGTGGTTCAGCTCGCAGCTCTTTGGTAGCAACACCGGCGACAGCGACGGCTGGGGGATCGGTGTGATCGGCGTCGGTGACTCCACGATTCAATACTACGTGTGGGCCACGGATATCGCGGCGCCGACTGCCAGCCACATTCACACCGGCTCGGCCGGGCAGAACGGCGGCATCGCGGTCGACTTCGAGGCCGCGTTTTCGGCAGCCGGCAGCGGCTCGTGGGTTGCCTTCGGCTCTGTGTCTGCTGGCGCCACCACGATCGCGTCGATCCTTGACGACCCAACGGCGTTCTACTTCAACGTTCACAACGCGGACCACCCCGCGGGCGCGGTCCGGGGCCAGATGCTCGGCGGCGGCGCTTCTTCGACGGCCCTCGCAGGCACCCTCAACGGCGACC